>Ga0207757_100170_pt1 | contig 53908 bp, 49 predicted proteins | sample A23P3SouthBayCA_2_FD_187752 | JGI IMG/M metagenome (GOLD analysis project Ga0207757, IMG submission 187752) | Aerobic enrichment media microbial communities from Eden Landing Ponds, California, USA - A23 P3 (2) (SPAdes) | ecosystem: Environmental > Aquatic > Marine > Unclassified | place... | reverse complement strand
AGTGGTGCGCGGTAGCTGAACGTCGCCCGGCCGTTGGCGTCGGTCGTCGCCGTCGCCGTGCCTCCACTCCCGCTCCGGTCGCCGACCACCCACCCGGTGACCGGCTGCCTGATGCGCACCTCCTTCCCGACGACGGGGTTGTTGAACCGGTCGCGGGCCTCGACCGTCACCTGTCGCCGGTCTCCCTCGTCGAGGCTGTCGCCGCTCCCCCGCGTGACGACGTACGCGACCTCTCCAGCCGCCCGTTCGGCGGGGCTCCGGCTCCCCACGCCGACGGCGCCGAGCCGGAGGTTGTAGCTCTGCCCCTCGACGAGGGTGACGACGAGGAGGTTCCCCTGGGCTGCCGGATTGTCCCGGACCTCGATCTCCTCGACGTAGCCGTCGGGGTTCCTGGTGGCCATCTCACCGCTCAACAGGTCCTTCCACTCCGATTCCGACAACTGCGTCGGGAGCCGAAGCGTAATCGGTCCCCCCTCGCTCGTCACGCTCACGGTCCGGTTCGTCGCGGAGACGACCCGCGGGTCGACGGCGACCGCGCGGCTCGCTGCCGTGTCGTACTCCCCCATCAGTCCGACCAGCGAGATCGTCCGGGAGTTGATGAACGACTGGTTGGAGAGCGTGAGCCGCTCGCCGCTCTCGAATCGGTTGTACAGCACGGAGGTCTCGAACACGGTCTCCGGGGCCCCGCCGTAGGCGTTGTACGACGGCTCGTACACCAGTCCGTTCGTCGAGAAGTTCCGGGCCGTCCCGTTCCAGTAGTTCTGAGCGCCGTTGCTGGTCGTCGCCGTCGCATTGGTGATGTTGAATCCGCCCCGGTCGACGGTCCGGAGGGTCCCGCCCGGCGGGGCCGGGTTCAACAGGAGGGTCCGCGAGGGGTAGGTCGTTCCCAGCCGGACCTGCGTGGTCCGGGGCTCGCCGGTCGCGGCCGACCGGAGCAGGTCGCTCCGCAGGTCGACCATGTCGCTCTGGAGGTTCTGGTTGTGGTTGAACTCTACCTGGGCGTTCTCCTGTGGGACGAGCACCGCCTGGAAGAGGGCGAGACCGATGATGAGGAAGGCGAACAGCACGAGGACGCCTATCTGAACCGGCTGCCCCCGCGCTCCCCCCGTCGTGCCGTACATATGCGTCTGCTCGCATCTCTCGGGCGGTGATAAAAGTCGTTTCCGACAGAAGCATCCAACTATCGGCCGGTCGACCGCGCCCCCGGTGGGCGGCCGCCGGTGATCGGGCTCAGTCCTCCTCTTCGACGACCTCGGGGTCCGCGAGTGCCGACTGGAGGCTGTCGAGCCCGTTGACCCAGTCGAGGACGAGCGCGTTCTCGATCTCCTCGACGACGCTCGTATCGATCTCGTCGCCGGCGAAGATGCGGGTCCCGGCCTGTGCGCAGTAGGCGAACGCGGCGTCGAGTTCGTCCTCGTTGCCCGCGTCGATGGCCGCGTTGACGTACTCGGCGGCGCTCGCCTCGTCGGCGGGTGCGTTGGCGACGTACTCCTCGGCCGCCGAGATGACGGGTTCGAGCGAGGCCTGCACGCTCTGGATGAGCATCGTCTTGTCCTCGTCGTCGAACTCCACCTCGGCGAAGATGATATCGCGCATCTGGCCGAGCTTCTCCAGCGCGCTCTCCTCGGCCAGCTCCTCGTCCTCGGCGTCGGTGACGATCTTCGCGACCGCGATGGCCGTATCGTCGCGCAGGTTCCAGAGGAAGCGTGCCGAATCCTCCTCTTCGGGGTTGAAGTCCTCTTCACGGAGCCGGCCGACCCAGTTCTGCCAGCGTTCCGCCGTGTAGTACTCGTCCGGGGGCGTGCTCATGTTGCCGGCGTACGTGCGCCGGGGGTTATGCCTTTCCCTCGGCCGCCACTCGATGGACTCAATACTCTCGACACATCGTCGCCTGCGGGCCGCTGGCGCTGTATCTCGTGTGGGTGGTCGTCTCCCGCCGTGTGCTGGCGCTCCACACTCCGCGCGCTCTGACCGGCGATATCACTCCGCGAGCGTCGCCTCGGTGTCGATTCCGTAGACGCGCGCGGGGGTCTCGACGTGCACGGTCCGGACGGCGTCCTCGTGGCCCGCCTCCAGCAGCCACCGGGTCCGCCGGGGGACCGTCTTCGGCCCGAGGACCGCGCCGGGACGGTCCGGGTCGTCGATGAAGTCCGTTTCCAGCATGAACGGCCGGCCCTGCTCCATGGCGCCCTCGATCTTGGGTTTCTTGGCGATGACGCTCGGCACCGGGCCGACCGTCCGGCTCCCGGCGTAGTGCTTGACGACCTGTTCGGGCGGGAGGCCGCGCTCCTCGGCCCAGTCCGTGACCTCGGAGAAGTCCTCGCCGCCCTCCGTGTGGAGCTGGACGGCACAGCCCACCTCGGCCGCGCGCTCGAACGCGTGGCACATGACCTCGTTCGAGGCGTCCCAGACGGCCTCGTCGACATCGTAGTGTGGACGCCCGGATTTGATGGCCAGCGCGGGGCCGTCGCTGACGTACTCCGCGGCCACGTCGATACCGGCGCACATCAGGTCGCGGGCCTCTCCGGCGGTGTAGCCACGGTCGACGAGCTGGCTGATGAGCGCGGGGTGGACCCCGAGGACGGGCCACGCGCGGCCGTCGAGCACCTCGGTCGCGCGTTCGACGGCCGCCACCGTCAGGTCGAACCCCTCGCGGAAGTCCTCGCGCTCGTCCACCTCGACGCCGAGGCTCCACGACGGCTTGTTCAGTACGAGCAGGTGGGTCCCGCCGACCGCGGCGAACTCCTCGACCGCCTCCGTATCCCGGCCGTTCACGGGGTCGAGATGGAGGTGGTCGTCGAGAACGGGTCCGTCGTAGTTCATACCCGTGGCTGGAACGGCCGTGGCGAAAAGCGTCCGGGATGTGTCGCTCACGACTCCGGAGTGGGGCAGGTCCACGAAAGCGGCGCGGTGGCCCCCGGCCGCGGCGCTCGCGAGGCTGGCGAACCCGTCGGCGCGGGTCGGCTCGTCAGGTCACGGGGGGTCTGGTCCCGTCCTCCTATTTGAAATTCCAGGCTGGGGTCAGCCCAGCAGCGTCAACCGGCCGACGCTCTCGGCGGCCATCCACGCGAGGAAGCCGCCGTAGACGAACAACAGCCCGACCGCCTCCGCCGTCGACACCGCCAGGTCCGTCCGGACGACGGTCAGCAGGAGGAGGGCCGCGCCGACGAGGAAGACGAACAGCGGGACGACCGCGCCGAAGTTCACCGTGACGGTGCCGACCACCAGCACCGCGACCGGGATGGCGACCAGCAGGTCGAACGTGCTCGACCCCAGCACGGTCGAGATGGAGACGCCCGGTTCGTCGTTGCGCGCAGCCAGCACCCCGACGAACACCTCCGGCACCGAGACCCCCGCGCCGACGACGGTCAGTCCCCAGAGGAACTCGGAGGTGCCGAACACGTCGCTGAATTCGATAGCCGCGCGCACCAGCCCCTCGACGCCGACGCCCACGAACACCAGCGACACGACCAGTCCGGTCAGGTACTGGGCGGCCGAGTGGTCGCCGCTCGCGCGTCCCGCCCCGTGCTCGGCGGCGTCGGCGTACTGCAGGAACAGGAAGAAGAGGTAGAGTCCGAGCGGCGCGAGCACCAGTTGTCGTGTCAACTCCCCGGTCCGGCTGCCGGTGGCGACCGGGTTGTAGATGACCGAGAGCGCGAGCACCAGCAGGACGGTGGCGACCGACAGCACGTAGAAGCCGGTCTCCTGGTACACCAGTTCGCGGTCGGTCTGGAGGCTGCTGCCGGGGGATAGCAGCGTCGAGACGCCCGGCACCACGAGCACCTTGAACACGGCCGAACCGACGACGATGCCGACAGCCAGCTCGACGCGGTCGTGGAGCGTGATGGCGACGACCGTCGCAATGAACTCCGGGAACGAGGAGCCCAGCGCCGTCACGACCGCGCCCCGGACGTCGCTCGGGAGGTCGAAGTGGTCGGCGAGCTGTCGGGTCGACCGCTCCAGCACCGTCGCCCCTGCCCACACCGCCGCCAGCGACCCCGCCGCCAGGGCCGCGACAACCTGGAGACTCGTCATGGCGCCCGGACTCGGGGTCGGCCCGTAATTCCAGTGGCCGCGTCGCGGTGCGTGAGGTGTTGACACTCCGGTCCGCCGGGTCCTGCCGTATCCGCGGCGGTGTCGCCCCACGAGCGACAACCCTGAAGCGTCCGCCCCTCGACAGCCGATTCATGTCCATCCCGCTATGGAAGTTCGCGGACCGACTGAACGAGTTCCTCGACGTAGACGCGTACGCGGCTGACGCCGCCGTCCAGGGCCTGCAGGTCGGCCCCGAGGACGCGACCGTCGAGACGGCCGCCTTCGCCGTCGACGGCGTCGTCGCCACCTTCGAGGAGGCCGCTGCGCGCGGTGCCGATGTCGTCGTGGTCCATCACGGCATCTCCTGGGGCGGTATCGACGCGGTCACGGGGAAGGAGTACGACCGGGTCGCAGCCCTCGTGGAGAACGATCTCGCACTGTACGCCGTCCACACGCCGCTCGACGGGCACGACGAGGTGGGGAACGCCGCGCTGCTCGCCGACCACCTCGACCTTGATGTCGTCGAACCGTTCGGCGAGTTCGGGGGCGTCAACGTCGGCCAGCGCGCCCGCGCGGACGAGCCGCGAACGGTCGCTGACCTGCGGGACGACCTCTCGGCGCTGGAGACGGGCGACCAGCCCGTGCAGGTGCTCGACTTCGGTCCCGACGAGATCGAGGACGTGGCCATCCTCACGGGCAGCGGCACCGACTGGCTGGACGAGGCCCGCGAGGCCGGCGTGGATGCGCTGATCACGGGCGAGGGGAAACAGCCCGCCTACCACGAGGCCCGCGAGGCCGGCATCACCGTCTTCCTCGCCGGGCACTACGCCACGGAGACGTTCGGCGTGCGCGCGCTCGGCGACCGCGTCGACGACTGGGACGAGGTTGTCGGGACGACCTACATCGAGCACCCGACCGGGCTCTGACACCGGCGTCCCCCGCGTCGAAGCCGTGTCGTGGCGGTGCCCGTCCCCGACATCCGAACCCATATGCGCCGGCCGCCCCACCATTCGGGCAGTGAGTACGGACGCCATCTCCCTGCCGGGCCGCGCCCGGGTGGAGGCGGGACTGGACGACCTGGTCCGGGAGAACCGGTTCACCATCGCCGTCGTCTTCCCGCTGATGGGGGCGGTCCTGCTGGTCGCCTCCCGGGAGACGCTCCTGCCGGCCGGCCTGAACTTCAACCCGTACCTCATCATCTTCGGGACGCTCGTGATGCGCCTGCCGCTCGTGGCCGGCCTCGCGCCGCTGGTGGACCGGCGGGCCGCCGCCGGCCTGCTCCTCCTCACCGCGTACTCCTACGGCATCGAGTACGTCGGCGTCCTGACGGGCTTCCCGTACGGCAGCTTCGAGTACGGCGTCGACCTCGGGCCGATGCTGCTGGACACGGTTCCGATGGGGCTGCCCGTGTTCTTCTTCCCGCTCGTCGTCAACGCCTACCTGCTCTGTCTGCTCCTGCTGGGGCCCCGCACGGAGTCGGCGCTCGTCCGCCTGCCCGCGGTCATCGCGGTCGTCCTGTTGATGGACCTCGTGCTGGACCCGGGTGCGGTGGCGCTGACGTTCTGGACGTACGACCCCGCCGGCGCCTACTACGGCGTCCCGTGGTCGAACTACGCGGGCTGGGTGCTGTCGGCGACGGTCGCGGTGGGCACGCTCGATGCGGCGTTCGAGCGGTCGGGGCTCCGTCAGCGACTCCGCGACTGCGAGTTCATGCTCGACGACCTCGTCTCGTTCGTGGTCCTCTGGGGGCTGGTCAATGCCTACTTCGGGAACTGGGTTCCCGTGGCGCTGGCGGGGCTGCTGGGCGCCGGCCTGCTGGCGACGGACCGCTTCGACTTCGACGTTCGACCCTCGTGGCCGTCGGTTCGTGGGTGAGGTGGGTGGCGCTCGGTGTGTCACGACTGTTCTCCTCGAGGGTGGGAACTACAACGACGACAGTTGCGACAACGCAGCCCTGTCGAAAGCCCCCGTTCGCTCGACCGTCCGGGACTTGCTGCGCGCGCTCGCTGTGCTCGCGTGCTTGCGTCGTCCGGGACGGGTCGAGCGAACGGCCCCTTTCAGTCCCGCCCCTGGTGGCTTGCGGAGGCTCAGGATTCCCTGCCCTTCCCCGGGTCGCGCGGCCTTGCGCGTCCGCGCTGCGGCACGCGCTCCCGGCCGGCCGGTGTCTGTTCGGCCGGCCGGTTCCGGTACCTGGAAGCGCGCGAGCGCCACCCGTGTCGAACCGCGAACGCAGTGAGCGTGTTCGGCAACTCCGGCGCTCGCGCGGGGAGGCTTGGGGCCACTAGCACTCCGCTGGAACCACCACGTGCGACCGCTCAGTGCGACGGGTAACAGGGCGGGACTGAAAGGGGCCGGGAGCTTTCTATCCCTTGGCCACAATATTGCAATCTTCCAAGTATGTCAGAAAATGTCTAAAATAGTTCGGGAGGATGCTTACAAGTGACAAATTGGTCTATTAGTGTGGTAATATTCCTGGTTCCTACCGTGCAGGCATCGGCTCGCCGGGGTGGTCGTGGCTGGCCGAGGTCCCCGACGGAACCGCGCTCACCTTCGCGAACACCGTCTCGGGGTCCTTGTTCCAGAACCAGTGCCACTGGGTCTCGGCGACGAGCCGGAGCTTCCGGAGCGACGACAGCGACGGCGTCTCGGAGAGCACGTCGCAGTCACGTTCGCGGATGAGTCGGTGGTGGTCGGCGTACAGCACGGCGGCGATGAGGACCGGAAGCTGGCAGTCCCGCGGCAGGAGGCCGATGCCGGCGACCCCCTCCTGGTACAGCGTCTCCGTCCGGCGCAGCTCATCGCGCATCGCGGCGGCGAACGCCTCGTCGTACTCCAGCCGCTCGACCTGCGCCTCGGGGACGCCGTGGCGCTCGAGCGTCTCCAGCGGGAGGTAGATGCGGTCGCGCTCGATGATGTCCTCGCGGACGTCGCGGAGGAAGTTGCTCATCTGGAACGCCTCACCCAGCTTGCGAGCGGCGGGGATGGCCTCCTCGGGGTCGTCCTGGCGCATCACGTAGGTCATCATCACGCCGACCGCGGCGGCCGACCCGCGCATGTAGGCCTCGACCTCCTCGTAGGTCTCGTAGCGGGACTTCTCGATGTCGGTGAGCATCGCGTCGATGAACACCTCGACCTCCCCGTCGGGGATGTCGTAGCGCTCCCGGAGTTCGAAGAAAGCCGCCAGCACCGGGTCGTCGGTCTCGCCGGTCAGTGCGGCCTCCCGGATCTCCTCGAGCTGGCGCCGCTGCTCGGCCGGTGGGACCCCCTCGGCGTCGTCAACCACCTCGTCGGCCACCCGGAAGAACGCGTACAGCACGTACGTGGCGTGCCGGACACGTTCGGGGAGCAGCCGCGTCGCGTAGTAGAACGTCCGTCCGGTCCGCCGATGGATGGCCTTGCTCCGAGAGAGCTGCGCGTCGTCGACCATTCGGTGCCCCATAGTACGGTCGTCAGCGTCTTATAGATAGTGCAAGGATGAGTCGGTAGAGTTGAACATGGCGGGTTCTTAATCCACCTGTTCAGGAAACAATTGCCCGTTTTCGGCCGCCACACTGAGGCTGGCCCGCCGTCTGTCTCGGATGGATATCGACCTCGATACCGGTTCCGGCCTCGGACGGGTCGTCGCACTCGTCAGCGGGGTCCTCGCGCTCGTCGACCCGCCGACCAGGCGCCGAGGGATGTCGGCGTCTAGGGCCCGAGATAGCCCCACGCCTGCAGCCGGTCGCCGTCACCGTCGACCCAGCGCTCCCCGATGTCGTCCCGGTAGTAGCAGTTGGGGAGTAACACCCGGTCGATCCGGTCGTACGCCTGCTCACGGGCGTCGGCCATCGTCTCGCCCGTGCCCGTCACGACCAGTGGCATCCCGCTCTCGCCGGCCGCCCGCCACTGCCCGTCGACCAGTTTCGCGTCCTCGATGTGGACGCCCTCCGGTGGGCTCCCGTCGGGCGTGTCGAACACGATGGCGGCGTTCCGTGAGCTCTCGTCGTACGTCTTCTCGTCGTCGAACGGGAACGGCGGGAGGACCACCCGAACCGCGATCTGGTAGCCGCCGTGGACCTCGGGCGAGGGGTTCCGGCCGTGCGCGAGGTCGTGCAGGAACTCGCCGGTGGGTGACTCCAGGGACTCCTCCTGCAGGACGATGGTCGGGTAGCCGAAGCGTGGCGTGAACTCCAGCGGGTGGATGCCGTTCTCGTTGACGATGCAGTTGATGTCGATGCTCCCGACGTACCCCTCCTCGGCGAGCCAGCCCTCCAGCTTCCCGAACGTCTCCTCGAACAGCCGGTTCCGCCCGGCCCAGAACATCGAGGTGCCCATCTCGCCCGTCGAGGGGCCGATGTTCCCCGGGAACAGCTTCTTGTGCTCGAAGTTGAAGTTGATGGGCTCGACGAAGCCGTCGCCGTCGAAGAAGCCACAGACCGCGACCTCGACGCCCTCGACGCGGCGCTGGAGCTGGAACCCCTTCATCCGGTGGCCCCACGATTTCTCGTACGCACGCAGGATGTCCACCACGTCGCTCCCGTCGTCCTCGCGGCCGACGTACAGCAGGCGCTTCACGTTCTGTACCTCCCCGAGCGGCTTCACGACGTAGGGGGCGGGGTTCGTCCGGACGTGGTCGATGGCCGCGTCGAAATCGTGGAACACCTCCGAGGGGATGGGGTCGATGCCGTGGTCCTCGAACACCTCCGTCGCGTAGCCGCGGTCGTCCTCCAGCCGGTCGGTGTTCGGGGTCCCGCCGACGACGGCGTGGCCCTCCGCGCGTAGCTCGGCGGCGAGTTCGCCCGTCCCCACGTCGCTCCCGACCCAGATGTCGTCGAAGACGACCACGTCCGCCCAGTCCAACTCCGCGCGCCAGTCGTCGGTCTTCGGGACGAACCCGTCGGCGATTGCCCGGTCGCTCTCGGCCTCGATGTAGTAGCGGACGTCGTGGCCCTCCCGTTTCACCTGCCACGCCAGGTCCCCGACGAGGGCCGCGTCCAGCGAGCAGAAGAGGAAGTTCCTGCTGTCCATGCACGGATGTCGCCCGGTGTCCTGATAAGCATAGGTACGGGGCTCGATGCCCGATGTCGGTAGCTGTGGCCACGGCAACCACTGCTGCCGCCGCCGCCCCCCGCCGCCCCCACCGCTGCTGCTGCCCCCCGCCGCCACTGCCGCCACCGCCGCTGGCGACCCCCGGCAGCGGAATCATAATGTGTCCCTCCCTGTTCGATTGTGACGTGACACGGCCCTCCGAACCCCCGGACCGGCGACAGCGGGGTGCCTCGGAGGTCCTCGGCGCCCTTCTGATGACCGCCCTCGTCGTCGTCACGATGACCGTCGCCGGGGTGGCCCTCGCGCCACAGTTCTCGGACGGGGCCGGCGGGACGCCTCTCGTCGACTGCGAGTTCACCTACGAGGACGGAGCGCTTCAGGTGACCCACGGAGGCGGACACGGCGCCGACGCGTCAGAACTCGCGGTCGTTCTCCGGGACGGCTCCGGCGCCTCGACCCGGGTCCCGTTCGTCGTCGACGAGGGGGATGACGATGGTCGATTCGAGGTGGACGAGACCGCTCGGTTCGGGCCGCTCGGCGGCCGGACGGAGGTTCTCGTCGTCACGGACAACGTCATCGTCTGCGAGGCCATCGTCTACCCGACCACGCCGACGCCGACACCCGGCTCGACGCCGTCGGCCACGCCAACGCCGACGGGAACGGCCACGCCGACTGCACCCCCCACCGCTACGCCGACGGCCACACCAACGCCGTCGCCGACACCGGGGAACCAGCCGCCGACGGCGGAGTTCACGACGGACCGGAAGGGACGGTCGTCCAACGTGGACCTCGACGGGTCCCCGTCGACCGACCCCGATGGGTCCGTCGTCTCCTACCGGTGGGACGTGGGGAACGACGGCACCATCGATGACACGGGCGAGACGGTCGAGAACGCGGACGTGCCCCAGGGGGCGCTCGTCAGGCTCGTCGTCACCGACGACGACGGTGCGACCGATACCAGAATCAGGTACGTACCGTAGTTCCGTCCGAACGCGGTTCGAAAGCAGGTCTGTGGTTCCCCCGAGACGTTCGTGGCTCGATCCGCTACCGACTACAGCGGCTCCTCGCCGTCGATGATGCGCTGGGCGCGTGCGGCCAGCGCCGGGACCCCGTGGCGCATCTTCGGGTACATGTCGTCGTCGGAGTTCCCCTCCAGATAGCGCCGGAAGAACATCTCCCCGAGTCCGGCGAGCTTGTAGACCGCCAGCACGCGGTAGAACCTCTCGTTGGTGAACTCCAGCCCCGTCTGCTGCTCGTAGCGCTCGACGAGTTCCTGCCGCGTGAGGTACCCCTCGCGGGTCATGAACGTGTTCGACAGCGAGTCCGTCGACTCGGGGGGGTCGGGGTCCTTCGCGTCCCACCAGTACGACAGCATCCACCCGAGGTCCGTGAACGGGTCGCCCAGCGTCGACATCTCCCAGTCGAAGACGGCGTTGATGCGTGGCTCGTCGTCCGTGGCGAACATCACGTTGTCCAGCTTGTAGTCGCCGTGGACCAGCGTCGCGGGTGGGTCCTCGGGGACGTTGTCCTGGAGCCAGCTCATCACGTCGTACAGTTCCTCGACCTCGCGCTCCTCGGTCGTCACCTCGAACGCCCACATCAGCTGCTCGGACCAGCGCCGGACCTGGCGCTCGGTGAACCCCGGCGGGTAGCCGAAGTCGCCCTCCTCCAGCCCGACGGCCTCGTAGTCGACGGCGTGGATCTCGGCGAGCCCGTCGACCAGCTCCTCGCCGACCTGTCGCCGGCGCTCGGGCGTGGCGAAGCGCTCGGGCTCCTCGTCGCGGAGGACGACGCCGTTCATCCGCTTCATGACGTAGAAGTCCGCGTCGAGGACGTCGTGGTCATCGCATGAGAGGACGGTCTCGGGCACCCGGACGTCGGTGCCCTGGAGCGCATCCATCACGCGGAACTCCCGGAGCACGTCGTGGGCGTTCTCGGCGGTCTCGCCCGGCGGCGGCCGCCGGATGACGAGGTCGTCGTCGCCCCACGTGACGAACAGCGTCTCGTTGGAGTGACCCTCCTTGTGATGTTCGACCTCGTAGGTGCCGCCGTGCGGCCCGAGTTCGTCCTCCAGGTACTCGGCGAGCGCCTCGCGGTCGACGATACGCCGGAAGTAGTCCGATTCGCCCTCGCTCATGCTCTCACCCGGTACGGTACGCCCCGTGTTGCCGTGATTGCTAACATTGTAAGGGGTAATTCCCGCCGGGGGTACGTATAGGTGGGGGACGAACCGGGACACCCCCCTCGCCGGCGGGTGGATTGCTGCGGTTCCTTTACAATGGATGCACTCGACGCCCCGAACATGGATATCGATTACCACGACTCCGAGCGGGCGACGGAGCTGGCAGCGCGCGCACGCGAGTTCATGGACGAGGTCGTCATCCCGACCGAGCGCGAGTACCTGGGCAACGGCCCCGTCGACGAGTCGGTCATCGCGGACCTCCGAGCGGAGGCGCGCGAGCGCGGAGTCTACTGCCCGCAGATCGACGAGGCACACGGCGGGATGGGTGAGGAGTTCCGCGACGTGCTGCCGCTGTTCGAGCAGGCCGGCCGGTCGCTGCTCGGCGCGGTCGCGATGCGCGTCGACGCGCCCGACGAGGGGAACATGCACACCATCGAACTCGTCGGGACCGACGAACAGAAGGAGGAGTACCTGGAGCCGCTCGTCGCCGGCGACATCCGCTCGGGCTTCTCGATGACGGAACCCCGCGAGGGCGCCGGCTCGGACCCGAAGATGATCAAGACCACCGCCGAGAAAGAGGGCGACGAGTGGGTCATCGACGGCCACAAGTGGTGGACCACGCAGGGTGACGAGTCCGACGTGCTCATCGTGATGGCCCGGACCAACGAGGAGAAACACCCCTACCAGGGTTGCTCGCTGTTCCTCGTCCCGACCGACGCCGACGGCGTGGACATCGTGGAGCCGACGCCGCATCTCGGCCAGACGCTGCTGCCCGAGAGCCACGCGGAGATCCGCTACGACAACGTTCGCATTCCCGAGGAGAACCTCCTCGGCGGGCTGGACATGGGCTTCGTCCACGCCCAGGAGCGGCTCGGCCCCGCGCGCCTGACCCACTGCATGCGCTTCTCCGGGATGGCCGAGCGCGCGCTCGACATCGCGAAGACGTACATGCAGAACCGGGAGGGCTTCGGCTCGAAGCTCTCCGAGAAGCAGAACCAGCGCTACGAGATCGCCGACATGGAGACCCGGCTCCACGCCACGCGCTCGATGGTCCGGCACGCCGCCGAGGAGATCACCCGGGGCAACCAGGCCCGCGTCGAGGTCGGCATGGCGAAGGTGTACGCCGCCAACACCGCCCAGGACGCCATCGACCTCGCGGTCCAGTGCTGTGGTGGCGCGGGCATCTCCCGGAAGCTCCCACTCGCGGACTTCTACGAGGCGGTGCGCGCGTTCCGCATCGTCGACGGGGCCGACGAGGTCCACCAGCGCGTCATCGCCCGGGAGGCGTTCGACATGGAGTACGACGAGGCCGAGCTGGCGAACCTGCCGACCTTCGGCAACCCGAGCGTCTGAGCCGCGCACCCCTTCGCCGCTTCCGGCTCAACCCGAGGGTATCGGCCGTTCGCTGGCGCGCTCGACTCCCGTGAACTCGAAGCGGGCACCCCCCGTCTCGGCGTCGGTCACCGAGACGGTCCAGCCGTGTGCACGCGCCACGTTCTCGACGATGGCGAGTCCGAACCCGGTCCCTTCAGCTGCGGTGGTGTAGCCCCGCTCGAAGACCCGCTCGCACTGCTCCGGCGGGATGCCGGGCCCATCGTCTTCGACGTAGAAACCGCCCTCCCCGTCGAGCGGCCCGACGGTCACCACGGGTGACGGGCCGTCGGGTCCGGGCTGGAGTTCCCCGGACCCCCCTCCTCCGGGGTCGCCGGACGTACCCTGGTCCCCCGCCGAACGGTGTTCCACCGAGTTCCGGAACAGGTTCTCGAGGATCCGCAGCAGACGAGCCCGGTCGGCGCGGATCGTCGTATCGGCCTCGACGGTCAGGGTCGCGTCCCCGGTCTCGACGGCGCTCCAGGCCTCCGTGGCGACGGCCGCGAGCGACACCGGCTCCGTCTCGGTGACCGCCTTCCCCTGCCGACCGAACGCGAGCGCGTCGTCGATGATATCGTCCATCCGCTCGGCGGCAGCGGCCATCGAGTGAACCCGGCTCGGGTCCACGGTCGTCGTCTGTTCCGGGCCGCCTCCGTCCTCGATATCGGCCTCGAGCAGCTTCAGATTCCCCATCAGGACGTTCAGCGGGTTCCGGAGGTCGTGCGAGACGACGCCTGCGAACTGATCGAGGTGTTCGTTCTGCCGTTCGAGCTGGTCCTGTCGGAGTCGCTCGTTCGTCACGTCGGTCAGGGTGACGATGTAGCCGTCCTCGACCGGTGTCCGGTAGGGGGTGGACCGAAGGCGGTACCAGCGGGGCTTCTCATCGTGGTCGGCAGTCAGGTCGGTCCCCGACTCCAACTGGGACAGGTCGAGGGGTTCCGAGTCGGACGGAAGAAACGACGTGAGCGATGCCCCCCGGCATGGGTTGCCCGTTCCCCAGGTCCGAAGTATCCGTTCGGCCCTTGGATTCAGTTCGAGGATCTCACGCTCGCTGTCGACGACCACGATACCGACCTCCAGTTCGTCGAGGATGTCCTTCCGCGACAGGGGGATCGCCTCGGAGAACTGGTACCTGAAGACGGATGCTCCGATGATGGCGGTGCTGAGCACGTACACGAGTGGCGTCGTGCTGATCGGGATGAGGCCGAGGCCGTCCGGGATACTGGCGACGAGGGGGAGGAGGACTGCGATGGCGAGCGTGATGGCCTGGTTCCGGTAGAGGCGGTCCGAATCGATGGCGTACCACCAGAGCAACACGACCCCGGTGAACGCCAGCCCCCACCCCACGACCGACAGCACGATGAACAGCGGGCCGTTGGTGCTTCGGACGGCCGAGGCACCGACCACGGCGATCACGCGGAACTCCCGAAGCAGGAGGTCATGCGGTGGACTCGTGACGACCACCAGACCGCTGACCACCATGTAGCCGCCAGCGGCGCGTCTGAACCAGGCCACGCCACTCGCGCCCGATCCGTAGTTGGTGAACGAGAGCGCGAACAGGAAGAAGACGCCGGCGTCGAGGAACGCCAGTAGCACGACGACATGCTGCAGGAACCGCATCGTCGTGAGCGACGTGCTGATGAGAAGCAGACCGTAGCACAGTCCCCAGAACGCGTTGACGACCGACCAGCCTGCGAACAGTCGGATGGTCGAGTTCGACCCTCGGAGCGAGACGAGCACTGCCAGCCCGACGCCCAGCACGAACGACAGCAGGTAGAGGACGACGATGGGGTTCGAAGCCCGCTCTAGAGGGAACGCGAGCGGGACGGTCGGGTCTGGTGGGAACATCGCGATGGATAGCAGTGAGCCGTCTCGGTCATCGTCCGGCTCTCGATGTGTGAGTCAGTTCTGGGTGATTTCGCCGGCAACATAACGTTTCACCCTCCTGAATAATCGGTCGGGCGCGTGGTTCCACGCTGTGGTGGCTGGCGCTTTCCGGGGAATCGCCCCTGTCCCCCGAGTCGCTTTTATCGTGCCATCCCGTCCCACACGGATATGACCGATTTCGACGAGGAGATCAGCTTCGCCGCCGGCGCCATCCGCGACGCCGACTCCGTCGTCGCCATGACCGGCGCCGGCGTCTCGACGGCCTCCGGCATCCCCGACTTCCGCAGCGAGGACGGCGTCTGGAACGAGTACGACCCGATGGACTTCCACATCTCCCGGTTCGAGGCCGACCCCGAGGGGTTCTGGACCGAGCGCGTCGAGATGGTCGAGGACCTGTTCGGCGACGACTTCCAGCCCAACCCGGCCCACGAGGCGCTCGCGACGCTCCAGCAGGAGGGCCACGTGGACGGCCTCATCACGCAGAACATCGACGGGCTCCACCAGGAGGCCGGCAGCGAGGAGGTCATCGAGGTCCACGGCAACGGCCAGCGGGTCGCGTGCTACGACTGCGACCGGACGTTCGAGGCCGACGGTGTCTTCGACCGGGTCCGGGCGGGCGCGGTGCCGCCGCGCTGCCCCAACTGCGAGGGCCTCCTCAAGCCGGACGTGGTGCTGTTCGGTGAGGAGCTCCCCGAGTATCCACTGTTCCGGGCACAGTCGCTCGCCGAGCGCGCCGACCTGTTCCTCGTCGTCGGCTCCTCGCTCACTGTCCAGCCCGCCGCCTCCTTCCCCCGGACCGCCGCCGAGTCGGGCGCCACGCTCTGCATCGTCAACCTCGACCGGACGGGGCTCTCGGACCGCGCGGAGTACGACTTCCGCGCGGACGTGACGGACGTACTGCCGGCCCTACAGGACGCCGTGCGGGAGCGGGCCTGAGCGCTGCCGTCCCGTGTGAGTCTAGTTCCCGCAGTAGGTGGCCTGGCCGGTCGCTGCACAGGTCAGCGTGAGGTCGTATCCCGTCACGGCTGCCGGGTCGCCATCGACCGGCTTCCAGACAGTCAGCCGGACGGACTCGCCGGGGTCGAGTTCGGGGCTCCCGTCGCCGGAGACGGCCACGCCGTTCCCGGGGGCCGCTCCCGCTCCGGTCGTCAGGCCGAACTCGTAGCCGTACCCGGAGGAGAGGACGTTGGCCTCGCGGTCGCCCGTGTTCGTCACGGTGACATCGACGCCGAAGTCGGGGTCGGCGACGAACGGCGCCGCGTCGTCGAGTGCGAGTTCCGCGACGGTCGAGCGGGCCGTCCCGGTCGCGTCGGTCGGCTCCGGTGAGTCGCGCGGCTCCCGCGCCGACGGCGTCGGGGAGGGCGACCGTCCATCGCCGCCGTCCGAGCTACACCCGGCTAGCAACGGTGCCGTGGCGAGGCCAGCGGTCGCCCGGAGCAGCTGTCGTCTGTTCACGCGCGAGCCGTGCCGGGCGCGCCGGATGAAGCTACTGTTCGGTGGCGTCCGTCGGACGCAGTGGTGTCGCCGCTACCCTTTTGTCCCGACCGGGCGTGCCAACGCCCGCCATGGAATACAGCGTCGTCGAGACGGACGAAGTCGCGGTGACCGACCTCTCGCAGATCGAGGAGATCCCGCCGGATCTGGACATGCAGGACGTCGACTCCGCGCTGGGGCTGGAGAACATGCTCTGCAAGATCTGGCACTTCGAGGAGGGCGAGCAGATCGGGTACCACGCCCACGCCCAGCAGGAGGAGCTGTTCTACGTCCTCGAGGGGCGGTTCTCGCTGAAGCTCGGTCGCTCGGGCGAGGAGGAGTTCCGCGAGGTCGGCCCGGGGACGTTCTGGGCGGCCGGCCCGATGATCGGTCACGGCCACCGCTGCGTGAGCGAGTCGGGGAAGGTTCTCGCGCTCGGGGCACCCGACACCGCTGACCCCGGGCTCGACCCGCATCAGATATCCGACGAGGAGATCGAGGAGGCCCAGTCCGGCGACGACTGAGTCCGGCCGGACCCCCCGGGACGACTGGTCTCAGTTCGCCTCGGTCGTCGGGTTCGCGTCCACCTCGATGTCCTCGCCCGCGTAGGTGGCGTCGAGGTACTCGAGGATGCGCGAGGACTGGCTCATCGTCACGCCGGTCGCGCTGTCGACGATGACCGGGACCTGCCGCTGGCCGGAGACCCGCTGGACCTCGTTGCGCCGGGAGTGGAGCCCCTCCACCCAGACGCTGTCGTACGCGAGGTCGAGTTCGTCCAGCCGGTCGACGACGAACTCGCAGAACGGGCAGCCCTCCAGCCGGTAGAGGGTGATGGTCGGGTCGGTGTCGGCGGCGTCGGCCGCGTCGCCAGCCTCGGCGTCGGTGCTCATACCCGGTCGTTGTGCGGCGGGGAGCATAACTCTCCGGGAGCGAGACCCGGCGGGTGAGCGACCGTCGGACCATGTCCTCCGGTCCCCGCCGGGGAGCGCAACGCCCAAACGCCGGCCACCCCCACGGACGCACATGAACGCCGACCGGCGGTACGTCGCGGTGGCCGCCATCGTGGGCATCTTCGTGCTCGTCCAGCTCGGGGCGCTCGCACTGGTGGAGCCGTTCAACTCCGCGGGGTTCCAGGACGTCCAGAACCCCTCGGACCCGACCAACAGCCTGCTGTACGTGGGCGCCATCCTCGTTGCGACGGTCGTGATGCTCGGCGCGTTCAGGTACGGTGGCGACCGCGTCATCCGGGCGGTACTCGTCGGCTCGTCGGGCTACCTCTCGTTCTACGTCTTCGCGGTGCTCGTCCCGGCGGCGCCGCTCCCGGGACTCGCGGCCCTCGCCCCCGCCGTCGCGCTCGCTGGGCTCGTCACCGGCGCGCTCTGGTTCTACCCCGAGTGGTACGTCATCGACGCTGCCGGCGTCGTGATGGGTGCGGGCGCGGCCGGCCTGTTCGGTATCAACTTCGGCGTCCTCCCGGCACTCGTCCTGCTGGTCGTGCTGGCGGTGTACGATGCCATCAGCGTCTACGGCACCGAACACATGCTCACCCTCGCGGAGGGCGTGATGGACCTGAAGGTGCCCGTCGTCCTCGTCGTCCCGCTGACGCTGTCGTACTCGTTCCTCGACGAGTCACCGGAGGCTGGCGGGAGCGGCTCCGAGGACGGTGACGAGGACGACACGGCCGTCGCCGATGGGGGGCAGGCTAGCGGCGACGAGGCCGACGAGGACGAGACCGACGAGGGTGGGAACGCGTCCGAAGAGGGCGACGACGCGGACCCCGAGCGAGATGCCTTCTTCATCGGCCTCGGCGATGCGGTGATGCCGGCGGTCCTCATCGCGTCGGCCGGCTTCTTCGCGCCGGTTGGCGTCTCCTCGCTCGTGCCGGGCATCGCGCTCACGCTCCCGGCGCTCACCGCGATGGTCGGGACGAACCTCGGCCTGCTCGCGCTGATGTACTTCGTGATGCAGGGGCGCGCGCACGCGGGTCTGCCGCTGCTCAACGGCGGCGCTATCGGCGGCTACCTCGTCGGGGCCGTCGCCGCGGGGATTCCCCTCGTGCAGGCACTCGGACTGGCGCCGTACCTCTGACCCGGCTGCCGACTCGCATTGGTGAAGCAGATTTCAGTAACTTCGCCTACAGAAATGTCTTTCAGATTATACTTTTCATCCCCCGGCCCATAGCGATGGCTGCGGGGATGGTCCCCGCTGGTCCCGATGAAGCCTCCACGAACGCGCCGCCTCATCGTAGGCGGCTCCGTCCTGCTCGTCGCCGGCTGGCTGGGCCTGATGGCGCTCGTCGCGCCGGCCCTCATCGGTGCGGTCGCCGCAGCGACGACGCTTCCGCTGGCGCTCGTCCTCCTCCCCTACGCCGCGGTACGGATCGCGACGCAGGTGATGGAACCCCCCCGGTGGCCGCTCCGGGCCACGCCCGACGGTGACGGTGTCGAGGGGGCCGACCCCGGGACCGCAGAGGCCTGACTCCCCCACTGCCGGGGCCCTCCGCGTGCCAAGCAGGCCCCGGCCGTTCTCGGTCATGTTCTGGTCCCTCGCGGGACCACCTTCCTGTCGCGGTCCGCGTACTACTGCCCGGTGAGCGCGTCGCTCGCCGGGGCGAACTCGAGCAGTTCCCCCAGCCCCTCGTCACGCGCTTTCCGGTACAGCATGTACGCCGCGGCGACGGTCTCGACGCCCGTCCCGCCTGAATCGAACATGGTGATCTCCTGGCGGGCCGTCCGGCCCTCGGCCTCGCCGGCCACGACCTCGCCCAGCTCGGCGTGGATGTGGTCGTCCCCGACGACGCCCGCTTCCCTGGCCTGCAGGAACGCTCCGGCGTCCTGATGGGCCCGGGCGCGGAGGTCCGGGACGTACTTCGCGCGCTTGACGGCCGTCGCGTCCACCTCGCGCTTGTCCGGGTCGTACTGACCCATCGCCGTGATGTGGGTGCCCTCCTCCAGCATCTCCCCGTCGAAGACGGGCTCGCTGGCGTCCGTCGCCGTGACGACGATGTCGGCCCCCTCGACGGCGGCGTCCGGTGAGGCGACCGCCGCGACGGAGGCGTCGAGCGCCTCGTTCATCTCGCCCGCGAAGCTCTCGCGGTGTGCCTTCGTCGGCGAGTACACCTCCACGGTCTCGATGTCACGGACCGCCGCGGCCGCGCGGAGCTGGCCCCTGGCCTGGGCACCGGAGCCGAACAGCGCCAGGTCGGCCGCGTCCGGACGGGCCAGCTCGTCGATGGCCACGCCGCCCGCGGCGCCGGTCTTGAACGGGTTGAGCGAGGCGCCGTCCAGCATCGCCAGCGGGCGCCCGCTCTCGGCGTCGAACACCGGCAGGAAGAAATGTGCGTCCTTGTCGCCGAACCCGGCCGCGTAGGTGTACCCGCCCATCGCCCCCGTCTCGGGCAGGATGGCCATGTAGCCGGTCAACATCCCCGGTGGCGACTGGTTCACGAGCTTCGTCCGGGGCTCGGCGGCCGCACCCTGGCCGACCTCGCGATACCCCTCGCGGACGGCGTCGACGTACTCGGCCGGGGTGGCGAGCCCGGACAGCTCGTCGCTCCGCAGGAACAGCACCTCCGTATCGGTCATACCGGACGTTCACACGGCCACCGTTTGGCGTTTGCGGCCCCGAGGCCACCGGGCCGTCGACTGGCTATCAACTGTACCGGAGGTGCTCACCATCAGGTGTTATCGGCAATTTTTCCGGAAAATCGGCCTACTATGTGGTCTATTGGCTGCAAATACTGGAAATGTGGGGAAATCAGAAATATACGGCGGCCGGAGCGGTCGAATCAGCTTACAGGTCGGGAAGCGGAGAGAGATGTCACGAGCCGGTCGGAGCGCTCAGTCCGCGACGTCGAACGAGGGTGTCGACTCGGCCGCGGCGGTGGTCGTCGACCGGCCGGGGGTACGGACGAACATGGCGTGGCCCACGAGCCCGGCCGCGACGACACAGCCCAGCGAGATAGCGGTCGTCAGGACGATGCCACCGAGGAAGAGGGCGGTGGCGATGCTGGCTGCTGCGAGCGGAATCGCGCCGAGAACGAAGTCGTAGTAACCTGCCATATCTATCATGATCTTCGGACGTTACTGACATAAGTGTTTCCCAGATTCAACTGGTAAGTCGTACGAGGGCGACATATAGTTGCTGGGGAGCTTTTCCAGAAGTTATCTATAACTTATGAGATGGTTGGTTCTTCATAAACGCAAGCAAGCGGCCGGAGGATGGAAGGCTGAAGCGGTCGCGAACGACCGACTGGCGGAGTACATACGATTCCGTATGTGTTCGGACCCGTTACCCATGGCTCTCGGCGGCGCCGGGAACCGGTCAGCCGCTGGGGGAGTCCGAGCCGTGAGGAGCGAAACGACGTGTTGAAACCCGCGGCGTCGGAGTTGAAGACGTGAACCGGAACGACCGGGCGATAACGGGGCTGGTGATGGTCGCACACGCGATGGTCCACACCTACGAGCTGTCGCTTCCGCTGTTGCTCCCGGTCTGGCAGGCCGAGTTCTCGACAGTCGCGCTCCCGACGGGGACGCTCGCCGTGACGGGGTTCGTGATGGGCGTCGTCCTCACGATGGGGTACGCCCCGTTCGGGCTAGGGGCGCTCCCGGGCGGCGTCCTCGCGGACGCCTACGGCTCGCGCCGACTCATCCTCTCGTGTCTCGTCGGGATGGGCGTATCCTTCCTCCTGCTGGCGGTCTCGCCCGGGCTCATCGCCATCGCTCTCGCGCTGTTCGTCTGGGGGGTGGCGGCGTCGGTCTACCACCCGTCGGGGCTGGCGCTCATCTCGAAGGGCGTCGAGGAACGCGGCTCCGCGTTCGCCTACCACGGGGTGGCTGGCAATCTCGGCATCGCGCTGGGCCCGCTCGCCACCGCCCTGTTGCTGTTCGGCCTCGGTGACTGGCGCGTCGTCGTCGGCCTGCTGGCGCTCCCGGCGCTCGTGGCGGCCGTCGCGGCCGCGCGCATCGACGTGGACGAGACGGCTGCCGTCGGGTCCGAGACCGCGACCGACGGAGGGACCGACGACGGCGACGAGAGCGAGAACGGAGCGGGCGAAGACGACGCGCCCGGCGGCGACGCCCGGGCGTCGGGGTCGGTCTCCTCGCTCGGTGAGTTCCTCGCGGACTCCCGGCTCCTGTTCGGCGGCGCGTTCGTCCTCGTGTTCGCCGCCGTGATGCTCTCGGGGCTCTACTACCGTGGCCTGCTGACCTTCCTCCCCGAGATACTCGGCCGGTTCCCGTCGCTCGCCCCGGTCGAGTTCGCCGGCCGCACGCTGGAACCGGAGCGGTACTTCTACGTCGGCCTCCTGATGGTCGGCGTCGCCGGGCAGTACGCCGGCGGCCGGCTCACCGACCGGGTCCCGGTCGAACTCGGTCTCCTCGGTGGCTACGGCGCGCTCGCCGTCCTCGCCGTCCTCTTCCTCCCGGTCGCCACGATGGGGCTCGTTCCCCTCCTGGTGATGGGCGCGCTCGTCGGGTTCTTCCTGTTCGTCGTCCAGCCGTTCTACCAGGCGACGGTGGCCGAGTACACGCCCGCCGGCGCCCGTGGCCTCTCGTACGGCTACACCTACCTCGGCGTGTTCGGCGTGGGCGCGCTCGGCGGCGCCGTCGCCGGTGGTGTCCTCACGTACGCCAACGACGCCGCGCTGTTCGCCGTGCTCGCCGGATTCGGTGCGCTGGCGGCGCTGTGTGGCGCCGTTCTCTACGTGCGGCGGTGACTGCCGGGCCGCGACGCCACCGCTCCCGTGACGCGACCCTTTTGCGCCCCCGCCGGCTATCGTCCGGCGTGCCCCCCGACATCTCAGTCGCCGTCGTGGACGCCGAGACGCCCGGCAACGTCGGGACTGTCGCCCGCGCGATGAAGAACTTCGGGCTCTCGGACCTCCTCCTCGTCGACCCGCCGGAACTCGACTCCGAGGGTGAGGCCTACGGGATGGCCGGCCATGCCCGCGAGGATGTCCTCCCGAACGCCCGCGAGGTCACGTTCGACCACCTCGTCGACAGCTTCCACACCGTCGGCTGCACGGCCGTCACCAACGAGGACGCCCGCAAGCACGTCCGCTACCCGTTCCGGACGCCCGCGGATCTCGCCGACTCGCTCCGTGATGTCGAGGCCGACACCTGCATCGTGTTCGGTCGCGAGCGCGTCGGCCTCACCAACGACGAACTCGGGCGCCTCGACGAGGTCTGTGCCATCCCCGCCAGCGCCGACTACCCCGTCCTCAATCTCGGGCAGGCGGCGACGGTCGTCATCTACGAGCTCCGCGAGCTGGCCGTCGCCGAGACGCAGGTTCCCGACGAGATCGAGCGCGCCGACGAGGCCGAGATCGAGGGACTGCACCAGGAGTTCGTCCGATACCTCCGCAACGTCAACCATCCCGAGGAGAAGCGAGCGAAGGCTCGTCGACTCCTTCGACGTGTGCTGGGGCGTGCCCACCCGACCGGTCGCGAGGCCCGCACACTCCGCGGCATTCTCCGTCGGGGGAACGGCCTGCTCGAACATCCCGAGCGGCTGCGGGACGACCGTGAGGAATGAGTTCGCTGACGGTCATGGCTGGCCGTAACCGGCCAGGGCCTCGATAGCGTCGCCGGCATCCTCGAGTGCGTCCCGGAGCGCCGCGACGCCCGATTTCCCGACGCGGTCCGGGTTCGCGAGGACACGGACGGTCTCCTCCCCGACCGGGACGAACCCCGCGTCCAGCCGCTCGGCCGTCGCCCGGAGGCCGAGGCCCGCGTCGGCCTTCCCCGCCAGCACCCGGCGGGCGGGGCTCTCGTGGGCCCGTGTCCCGGCGTCGAACCCGTCGATGGCGTCCACGAGGTCGTGGCGCTCGACACCCCGCTCGTCGGCGAGGGCGGCCACGGCGTTCCCGAGCGTGGTCCGCAGGCCCGACGCCGAGGTCCGGTTGACGAACCGCAGGTCGCGGTCCACGAGGTCGCTCAGTCCCTCGATGCCCTCGTGGTTGCCGGCCGGCACGACCAGTCCCCACTCGCGGGTCCACGCGCCGAGTTCCTCGGCCTCGATGCCCACCTCGCCGGGTGCGCTCGTGACGGCCACGTCCGGGATGCCGTCGCGGAGGCGCCGGAGCCCCTCGCGCGAGCCGACACCGAGGTAGCGGGGTCGCTGAGTCGTGCTGACCGTATCGAGCAGGTCCGACAGCAACGGGTCGTCCTCGCCCACGCCGAACAGGGTGGGCGACCGCACGTCCGGCGAGAACAACTGCACTGCGACCTGTTCACCCTCGTCGAGGTACTCCACGTCCGGGTCGACGGCGACGACGCCGTCGGCTTCGACGAGCGATGTAGTCGCGCCGCTCCCCTTGTCGACCGGGTACACGAGCGTCTCGCCGTCGCCGTCGGTCACGAGGCCGGCGGGCATGTAGCGCAGTCGGCCCTCGCTGTACCGCTCGGCGACAGCCATCCGCCCCTCGATGGTGGCGGTCTGTGCCTCGGGCAGCCCTGCCGCCTCGCGGACCGCGGGCGCGACGAACGTCCGGAAGATGGTGAGCGCCGAGACGGGGTACCCGGGAAGACCGACGTACGCGCTGCCATCCATCCGCCCGATGAGCATCGGCTTGCCGGGCTTGACCGCGACGCCGTGGAGCAGGAGTTCGCCGCGCTCCTCGACGACGCGGTAGATGACGTCGACCGCCGAGGCCGAGGTCGACCCTGAAGAGAGCACGAGGTCGCACTCCGCCGCGGCCTCCCGGAGCACGGACTCCATCGCGTCGTAGTCGTCGCCGGCGTGGGGGTAGAGCCGGGCCTCCCCACCTGCGGCCTCGACGGCCGTCGCCGTGGTGTAGGAGTTCACGTCGTAGATCTGCCCGGCGTCGCTGTCGAGGTCCCCGCCCGGCCGGACGAGTTCCTCGCCAGTCGAGACGATGCCGACGGTCGGCCGCCCCCGGACGGGCACCTCGTCGACGCCGAGCGCGGCGAGCAGGCCGATCTCGCGGGGGCCGAGTTCCGTTCCGGGCCCCAGTGCCCGTTCGCCCGCGGCCACGTCGGCGCCCGCGAACATCACGCGGTCGCCCGGGGCGACCGAGGTGCGGACGAGCACGTCGTCGCCGTCTCTATCGGTTCGCTCGACCATCACCACCGCGTCGGTGTCCTCGGGGACGACCGCGCCGGTCGATATCTCGACGCAGGTGCCCTCCGGAACGTCGATGTCAGGGGCCTCGCCCGCGTGGACTTCCCCGACGAGTTCCAGCCGGACGGGGTCGGCCTCGTCGGCGCCGAACGTGTCGTTCGCGTGGACGGCGTAGCCGTCGACACTCGCGCGGTCGAATCCGGGCACGTCGATGGCGGCGTCGATACGCTCGTGGAGGACCCGGCCGCGCGCCTCGCGCAGCGGGACCGTCTCGGGGTCGGGCGTGAGGTCCAGAGACGCGATAGCGTCGTGGGCGGCTTCGGGCGACGCGAGGTCCCTGAACTCCTTCCGCTCGCTCATGCGACGGCGTTGGGCCGGGGCCGTAATGAAGGGGTGGACCGGAGAGCGAGGAGACGATTGCAGAAATTGGGGCGCATAATCGAGATGGATGTGGAACGAATAGGATAATATATTATCTGAATATCTGTGGCGGAATTATCGAGGTTCAACTCTGATTCCGACCCACATTCAGGAACGCCCCTCCGATTCCGAGCGCCAGCCCGACGGCCATGACGGCCCCGCCGATGGTGGAGAGGTCGTTCCCGCCGCCAGCGAACAGGAATCCGCCGAAAATCAACACAACGAGCCCCAGTTCGTAGCCGAGGCGCGACATATTCGCTGCCGTTCCCCGAGAGAGATGTTTTCCCACTCGTCTGTGGACGGTCTACCGGTCCTCGACCTGCGCCAACCGTAACCCCTGGTCCTCGGTCGGCGTCGGGTCACCGATTGCGGTCGATCCACTCGCAGAACCGGTCGAAGTCACGCGCGCCGGCCTGGTCGGCGATGCTCCGGAGTGTCCCCGTGTCGAGTTCGTCGTGGAGCGGGACCGGAACCGTCCGGGCGTCGGCATCGTGGTCTTCGGGTGGTTCCCAGCGCAGAATCGCGTGGTCGCCGTTGGTCCGGTCCCACTCGTAGATGCCGCTGTTCACCATCACCTTCACGACCTCAATCCCAGAGAACGGTCCACGCGTCATCCGGCGTCGCTACTCGAAGACCTCCGAGTCATCGATGCTCCCGGACTCGTTCCGTGCCGGGTCGATGCCGAGTTCGCGCAGGTCCGCCTCGCTCGGTGCGTCGCCGGCACCGTGGTACCCCGCGACGGCCTCGTCGAGGTTCGAGAGTGCGGCCCGACGCGTGGGTCCCTGCGACGTGACACCGGTGTCCTCGTCGCGGGCGACCCACGTCTCCCCGTCGTCTCCGAGGGACAGCGAGATGTTCACCGGGGAGACGCCGCCCTCCTCACCGGCGTCGTCGGCGTCCGTGCTCATACGTGATCGGATGGCTCACGTGCGAATAAGTTTGATGCACCGAAGAGAATCGGTCGGATTCAGGCCTCGACCGCCAGCCCGGACTCGCGCAGCGCCTCGTCGGGGTCGGCGTCCTCGTGGACGACCAGGCTGACCGCACGGGTCATCGCCTCGGGGTCGTCGTGCTGGAAGATGGTCCGACCCATCGAGACGCCGGCCGCGCCGCCGTCCATCGCGCCGCGGACGTCGGCCAGCGTCTCGCGGTCGGTGTCGGGTTCGCCGCCCGCGATGACGACCGGCAGGCGCGTGGACTCGCAGACGTGCTCGTAGCTCTCGGCGTCGCCGGAGTAGGCCGTCTTCACCACGTCCGCGCCGAGTTCCTCGCCCAGTCGCACCGCGTGGCCCAGCGCCTCGGGATCGTGCTCGTCGACGCCCGGTCCGCGGGCGTACGTCATCGCGAGCACGGGGAGGCCGTAGTCGTCGGCCACGGTCGTCAGCTCCGCGAGCTCCTCGATCTGGCCGGGTTCGTGGTCCGAACCGACGTTGATGTGGAAGGAGACCGCGTCCGCGCCCGCACGGATGGCGTCCTTGACGCTGCCCGTGGTGCGCTTGTCGTTCGTGTCCGGGCCCACGACGGTCGAGCCGTTGAGGTGGACGATGTAGCCCGCGCCGTTCTTGTGGGGGTGGACCCGCGGGGCGATACCCTTCTGCGTGAGGACCGAGTCCGCACCGCCACGCGTGATGGCGTCGATGGTCGATTCGATGTCCTTCAGCCCTGTCACCGCGCCCAGTGTGATGCCGTGGTCCATCGGCACCACGACGTACCGCCCGTCTGTCCCGATGCGGTCCAGGCGGGCCGTCTTCCCTGCATCCATGTTACCTGACGGTGTGGCAGGTACGAACAAGGGCGTTCCGGTCGGGGCCGACGTTGCGGGGATATGTGGGTGGTGGTGTACGGTACTGTCCACCCTGTTCGAGGGATGTCACCGTAGACGACCCGCTGAAAGCCCCCGGTCGCTGGCGCGGTCGAGCGACGCGTGCCGAAAACCAGGTGTGTCCGTTCCCTCCGTCAGTCCGCCTGCGACGCTTCCGTCTCGGCGCCCGCCAGCGCACCCTCCTTCAGCTCGCGGCCGAGTTCCTCCAGTTCGGCGGCGGTCTCCGCGACCGGCCGGTCCGTCTCGTGGCCCTCGGCGACGATGTCGACCAGCGCGCTCCCGACGATGACGCCGTCGGCGCCCGCCGCGATGACATCGCGGGCCTGCTCGAACGAGGAGATGCCGAAGCCCACGGCGCGGGGAAGGTCGGTCCCGGTCTCGGCGACGCGCGCGAGCGACTCGCTCGTCCGGTCGGAGACGCTCGCACGGGCGCCCGTCACGCCCAGGCGGGCCTGGATGTAGAGGTAGCCCGAGGAGAGGTCCACGAGTCGCTGGAGCCGTTCCTCGCCCGTCGTCGGCGCGACGATGGAGACGAGGTCGCGCCCGTGTTCGTCACAGGCCTCGCGGAGCGGCCCGGCCTCCTCCGCCGGCAGGTCCGGCACCACGAAGCCGTCGATGCCCTCCTCGGCGGCGCGCTCGACGAACGGTTCGGGACCTTCCTCATCGCCGTAGCGGTAGATGAGGTTGTAGTAGGTCATACAGACCAGCGGGGTGTCCACGTCCAGCTCCGAGACGAACTCGAAGTACCGCTCGACGGTCATGCCACCCTCCAGCGCCCGGACGACGGCCTGCTGGATGGTCGGGCCCTCTGCGATGGGCTCGGAGAAGGGCAGGCCGAGTTCGATGCAGTCCGCGCCCGCCCGCTCCAGGGCCTCCACGTACTCGATGGAGGCCTCGTAGTTCGGGTCGCCGGCCGCGAGATAGGGGACGAAGGCGGGCTCGCCGTCGAACGCCGCCGGGATGTGGCTCTGACCACTCATCGGAGGCCACCCTCCCCCTCGAACACGCCCATCTCCGGCGCGTTCGGCAGGTCGCGCGTCGCGGTCTCCTCGATGGCCGACTCGAGGTCCTTGTCGCCCCGCCCGGAGACGTTGACGACGACGTACTCCCCGAGTTCCGAGGGGTCGTCGTGCTCCTCCAGGTACGCCAGCGCGTGGGCCGTCTCAAGCGCAGGGATGATGCCCTCGGCCTGTGAGAGCCGGTGGAACGCCTCCAGTGCCGCGTCGTCGTCGACGTTCACGGCCTCGACGCGGCCCTCGTCGACGAGGTTCGCCAGCTCGGGGCCGACGCCGGCGTAGTCCAGCCCCGACGAGACCGAGTGGGACTCCATGATCTGTCCGTCGGCGTCCTGCAGGACCTTCGTCCGGGCGCCGTGGAGCACGCCCTCGGTGCCCGTCGAGAGCGACGCCGAGTTGGGGGCGACGCCGCGTTCCTCGTCGACGGCGAGCGAGGAGCCGCCAGCCTCGACCGCGTACAGGCCAACCTCGTCCTCGGCACCGGGGTCGTTCTCGGCCGGCTCCGTGCCGGGGAGCCCGCCGGGGTCGACGAACTCCGAGAAGATGCCCATCGTGTTCGAGCCGCCGCCCGCGCAGGCGACGACGGCATCGGGGAGCTGCCCGAACGCCTCCATGGACTGGCGCTTCGTCTCCGCGCTGATGGGCCGGTGGAAGTCCCGGACCATCGACGGGAACGGGTGCGGGCCGACGATGCTCCCGATGACGTAGTGGGTGGTCTCGACCGTCGTCGCCCAGTCGCGCATCGTCTCGTTGATGGCCTCCTTCAGCGTCCCGCGGCCGATGTCGACGGGGTTCACCTCGGCGCCGTTGATGCGCATCCGGAAGACGTTGGGACGCTGGCGGTTGATGTCGCGCCGGCCCATGTATATCTCGCAGGGCATATCGAGGTGCGCGGCGGCCATCGCCGTCGCGGTGCCGTGCTGCCCGGCGCCGGTCTCGGCGACGATGCGCTCCTTGCCCATGTACTTCGCCAGCAGGCACTGGCCGAGCGCGTTGTTGAGCTTGTGTGCGCCGCCGTGGAGCAGGTCCTCGCGCTTGAGGTACACCTCGACGCCGTAGCGCTCGCTCAGCTGGTCGGCCCGGCCCAGCGGCGTGGGCCGGCCGCCGAAGTCCCGCAGGCGCTCGCGGAACTCGTCCATGAAGCCGTCCTCGTTGTCGAGGACGTAGCGCTCGTAGGCGTCGGTCAACTCCTCGATAGCCGGCATCAGTGCCTCCGGGACGTACTGGCCGCCGTACTGCCCGAACTTGCCGTCGCCGCCGCGTCGTTGTTGTTCGCTCATGATGAATCGCCACCCTCGGCGGGCGTCGTCAGCCGCTCCGTGTTCGCGCGGACGGGGCCGTCCATGATGGCCGACCCGACCAGCAGTCCGTCGGCGCCGGCTGCCCGCATCCGCGCGGCGTCCTCGACGGTACCGATGCCGCTCTCCGCAATCAGGGTGACGTTTGCGCGTTCCTCGGGAGACAGCGACGCCGCGACGCGCTCGAAGGTAGAGAGGTCCACCTCGAGGGCGGCGAGGTCGCGGTTGTTCACGCCGACGATGTCCGCCCCTGCTGCGAGCGCCCGCTCCAGTTCCTCGGCGTCGTGCACTTCGACGAGGACCTGGAAGCCGCGCTCGCGCGCGGCCGCCAGCATCGGCTCGAGGTCGTCACCGAGGAAGCGGGCGATGAGCAGGACCACGTCGGACGCGACCGCATCGAGCTGTGCCTCGTGCAGGAGGAAATCCTTCCGAAGGACGGGCACGTCGACGGCCTCCCGGATGCGCTCCAGCGAGTCCGTCGAGCCGCCGAAGTGCTCGGGCTCGGTCAGCACCGACAGCGCCGCCGCGCCGCCGTCGACCATCTCCTCGGCCAGCGCCACGGGGTCGTCGTGTCGCTCACCCTCCGTGGTGGGCGAGGTCGGTTTCACCTCGGCGATGACCGGCACGCGCCCGTCGGCCTCCGCTGCGGCGAACGCCTCGGGCAGCGACCGCGACTCGACCGACACACGCTCGTCGCTCCCCCCGCGCTCGCGGGCCGCCGCCAGGATGGAACGCACGGCCGGTGCCAGCTCCTCGGTGGTATCCATTACTGTACACTGAGGGACGTATCTGTGCATAAGGCTTGCGGGACGCGGTTGCCGCCTGCCGGTCGACGGCCGTACTTCAATGCCCGGACATGACGGGAGGAATCTGTTTGACCGAACGGTCAGTCCATCAGGACGAATGCGAGAACGGACCCTCGGTCGACGGTCACTCCTCCAGGGAATCGCGGGGGCGGGAGCGTTCACGGTCCTTCCGGGGACTGCCCGCGGTACCGCGCCGCCGACCACGGACCCACACACGCGACTGACGTTCGCGGCCGCGGTCGACGCAGTCGTCCCGGCGACCCCATCCCTCCCGTCCGGCGACGGTGGCGACGACGGCAAGCAGTACGGCCACGTCGGCGAGGAGCACGTGCCCGGCGCTGTCGAGGTGGGCGTCGACGAGTACATGATCACCTACGTGAACTCGCTGCTGGGTATCGGGAGCGAGGAACTGGGGCTCACCGGTGAGCTTCGACTGGCCGAACTCGTGGGGCTCGTCCTCGACGCCGCGGCGACCGAACTGGTCGCCCGCGGCGAGAACACGGTGCCGCTGGACCCGGGACGGGTCCTCGACCTGCTCGACCTTCGGGACATCGCGGCGGACCCCCGGAGCCTGGCGGCCGGGCCGTTCGCGAAGCTCTCGCGGACGGACCGGCTCCGGGCGCTCGCCATGCTGGACGAGAAGGAACTCGACACCGCCGAACTCCCCGGTCCGCTCGTCGAGGCCGACGCCGGGCTGGTCCCGCAGCTCATCGTCGGCTTCTCCGAGGTCATCTACTACAGCGAGTGGCAGGGGTACGACGATATCGGCGGGCCCCCGAGCGAGCGGTCGCACCCGAACGATCCCGATGCGGTCCAGTCCTGGCGGCAGACCGGCTACCCCGGGTTCGAGGACGGCAACGCGGCGTTCCGGGGCTACTGGGGTGCCCCCGACTCGTCCCTCGGCGGTGGCCGGACCTGGAAGACCTACAAGGGACCACAGGGCCCCCGCCAGCTCACCTTCGAGTCGGGCGCGTTCCGCGAGAACGACTACGACACGGGCGACTACGAGGAGGTGTACCCGGAGACGGGCCGGACCGACGGCGACACGCCGGTCACGGACGTGACCGGCATCGTCCGCGGCGAGGACCCCGGCGACGCCCCCGGTGAGACCGACAACCCGGCGGGAACCGCCCCGTCCCCCGACGCGTCCGGGACCGACGGGCCCGGCGACGGCGGAACCGACGATGCGGACGGCATGGACGACAGCGGGTTCATCGGCGGGCGGACCGACGATGCCGACGACGCCGACGATGCCGACGACGACGGCCTGCTCGGCGGGCTGCTGGGGGGTGACGACTGATGGTCGACCGTGAGTACGATGTCGTGGTCGTCGGCGCCGGCGGGGACGGGCCGGTCGCGTGCTGGAAGCTCGCGGAGGCCGGGCTGGACGTACTGCTCCTGGAGGCGGGCCCGTTCCACGGGAACGAGGAGTGGCCCCACCCCCACGAGGAGGCCGGCGGGGAGTACTCCGACAGCGCGAGCGACCTCTCGGGCGAGCTGCTGGACGAGCAGTTCACGACCCGCGAGTTCGAGATGACGGGGAAGCTCCTGTTCGGCCCGGCCGACCACGAGCGGGGCCTCTGGTTCCGGAAGTTCCCTGGCGACGGCGCGTTGCTCCAGTGTGCCGGTGTCGGCGGGACGACGCTGCACTACACGGGCAACCACCCCCGGGCGTATCCGGCCGCCATCGACGAGCAGGGTCACTGGCCCGACGAGGTGTCGTACGCTGACCTCGTCCCGTACTACCAGGAGGTCGAGACGATGACTGAGGTCCAGCCGGCGCCCGTGACGAAGAAGGAGGAGCTGTTCTTCCAGGGCGCCGAGGAGGCCGGCTGGGATCTGCTGGACACGAAGAACGTCACGGAACCGGGCTACCGCCCGCAGCCCAACGCCGTCCGGCAGCCCTCGGAGAAGCTGCACGTCTCGAACGACTACGACGGGAACTTCCGCCACCCCGCCGACCCGTCGGCCGAGGACCCCGTCGAGGGCTCGACGGGAGCGCTCTCGATGATCGCGGGCAACCCCCATCCGAAGGGGGCCCCGTTCGAGGAGAAGGCCAAGCGCGCCTCCAACGTGAGCTTCGTCCCGGCGGCACTGCGGGCCAGCGACGACCCCGAGAAGGGTGACGTGCACGTCCGGCCCAACGCGTTTGCCACCGACATCGAGGCCGACCGCGCGCTCGGGGACGCCCCCGTCGCGACCGGTGTCACCTTCCGTGACACCTGGACGGGACAGAAGGAGTCCGTCGAGGCGGAGGTAGTCGTGCTGGCGGCGGGCGCCATCGAGACGCCCCGGCTCTACCTCAACAGCGGCCTGCCGCAGAACGGCTGGGTCGGCAAGGGGATGACCATCCACTTCGGCGACAACGTGATGGGGTTCTGGGAGTCCGAGGGCGCCTACCGCGAACTGGAAGAGCGCCTGTACGACCACCCGGACACGCAGCTCGACGGGTCGCCGACCGTCGCCCAGCACGAGGGGCAGAACATCGCCGCGCGGTTCGACTACCCTGGGCTGGGGATGCTCCAGACGACCGGCATCGGCCCGGGTGTCGGCGCGCTGCTCGGATTCGGTGCCTCCGCCTCGGGCTTCAGTTTCCGCAACGACGTGGCCGACGCGCCGTGGGACTCGATGGGCCGGCTGACCGGTGAGGAGCTGAAGTACCACCTCTCGCACTACGAGCGGAACCTCCCGGTTCTCGTCGTGACCGACGACCGGCCCCACCAGCGCAACGGTGTCTCGGTCGCACCGGGCGCCGAGGACGAACACGGCCCGATACCTCTCGTGAACTACGTCCCCGGCGACGCCGATATCAAGCGCCGTGACCGGCTTGCGGAGATCTGCACGGAGATCCTCCGCGAGGCGGGCGCCGACCACGTCCACCGGTCGGACTCGCCGCCTGCGGCACTGCACATCCACGGGACGATGCGGATGGGCAAGCGCGGCGAGCGAGTCGTGGACACGGCCTGTGAATGCGTCGAGGTGGACCGACTGTTCGTGGCCGACCACTCCGTCCTGCCGAACTCGCTGGGAGGGCCGAACCCGACGAACACCGGCCAGGCCATGGCGGCCCGGACGGCCGAGCACATCGTCGACCGCTACTTCTGACACGTCCGAGCGGTCCATCCGAGCGGTCCGGGGCGCCCGCGCGGCCCGGGGCGCCGCCCTCGCCACACCGCCGCCGGAGCGGTCAGTACAAATACGTCCCCACATAGACGGCGACAGTCGTTAGCCGCTATTCTCCTATGCGAGATGTACGGAGCGACCCGTCGGCCGGCAGCGGCAGACACGTGGTGTGTGTCTCGGTGCGACGACGTACCGGTGGTGGGCAGGCCGACGGGCCACACGAACAATGCTAGGACGACCAGCAGACGACGGAGACGAGGAGCCGAACACGGACGAACAGCTCGACCGCCCGCCTCAGGCGGCCGGAGCCGACCGGACGGCCGACGACCGGCGGGCACACCCCTCGCGCCGGAGTCGGAGCCGGCGCGGGTTCCTCGGCGGCATGGCCGGGATGGGCGTCGGCGTCGGGACGGTGACGCCCGGGCGCGTGCTCCAGCAGGTAGAGGACCTGCTCTCGCAGGTCGACGAGGAGGACCTGCCAGCCGACACGGACGCCGGGCCGCACGACCCACACACGGTTGCGACGTTCGAGGCCATCATCGACGCGGTCGTGCCGAACACGCGTGAGGCGGACGGCCACGACCCCGTCACGACGGACAAGGTCGGCGAGGAACTCGGGGATATCCACCAGTACGGCGGCCTCGACGCCGGCATGACCGGGATGTGCATCGACATCCTCAACGACTTCATGTCTCCCGAGGTCTCCCTCCCGAAGGTGACCAACACGGGCGAGACGGCACCGCTCTCGGAGGCGCTGGCGGCGATTCTGGACGTGGCGGCGAGCGAACTCGTCGCCCGGGGCGGGAATCAGGACACGCCCGAGCCCGGTCGGTTCGGCCCCGCTGGCGGCCCGTTCGCCAGCCTCTCCCGGGAGGACCGTTTCCGGGCCCTGTACGACGTGGAGAACCGGGCGAACCAGCTCGGCGAGGGCGAAGCGCAGGTGAGCGAGGCCGCAGGCATCGACAACGGTCGGTACAGCCGGACCGGAAGCTTCGTCGTCGCGCTGGCGGTCGTCTTCCCGCCCATCGTCTACTACAGCGATATGAACGCGTACGACGACTTCATCGACAACGCGCCCAGCGAGCGTGATTTCGCCCCCGAGGAACACAACAGCGCGCCCGAGAGATACGACACACTGCTGGGGTGGGCCCAGACCGGCTATCCCGGTATCACCGAGGGCCACGATGCACTCCGCGGATACGAACTGGACGAGCGGTTCAGGGCGACCGGGAAAGGGCGGCAGCGCCCTGGCGGCGTGGTCGACGGGGGCGCGGGCCTCGACGACACGAACGGTAGCGTGGACGGCGGCACGGACGGTGATTCGAACGGCGACGCGGGTGAGGGCGGCGATAGCCCGTTCCCGGACCCGCTGCCGACCGGACCGGTGGACGGGTTCATGGAGGGTGGATTCTGATGAGTACGAACACGAGCAACGACTTCGACGTCATCGTGGTGGGAGCCGGCGGCGACGGCCCCGCCTGTGCACAGCGTCTCGGCGAGCGCGGCCTGAACGTCCTGGTGCTCGAAGCCGGGCCGTGGTACGGGAACGAGAAGTGGCCTCGCCCCACGGAGAGCGGGGGGAAGGCGAAGGTGTCCTCCGACCCGGAGGACCTCTCGGGCGAGCTGCTGGACGAGCAGTTCACGACCCGCGAGGCGGAGATGCTGGAGAAACTGGTCTGGGGCCCGGCCGACATCGAGCGGCCGCTCTGGTACCGCGAGCAGCCCGAGGACGGCCTCATCCTGCAGGTCGCCGGCGTCGGTGGGACGACGCTGCATTACACGGGCTGTCATCCGCGGGCGTACCCGAGCGCGTTCGAGGCGGACAGCGTCTCCGCCGGCGGCGAGGGCTGGGAGAAAGCGGGCGTCGGCTACGAGGACCTCGCCGTGATGGGTCCGGGACCCGATGGCCCACAGGAGGAGGGCAAGTCCTACTACCGCACCGTCGAGGACCAGCTCGACATCTCGCCCGCGCCCACGACGCCGAAGGAGGAACTCTACTATCAGGGCGCCTCGAACATGGGCTTCGACCTGCTGGAGGGACGCGACGTGGAGGCCGAGGGGTACCGGCCCCAGCCCAACGCCATCACCCGGCCCGACGGGAAGCTCAATGCCAATAACGGAAAGAACCCGGACGACTACAGCGCCGACAGCGTCTCGGGCCACACGCTGGTCGGCACCGAGATCCCCGGCAACCCGCATCCACGCGGTGCGGACTACGCCGACAAGGCCAAGAAGTCGAGCGCCATCGGCTTCGTCCCGGAGGCGCTGGAGACGGGCAACGTCACAATCCGACCGAACGCCTTCGTGACCGAGGTCCTCCCCGAGGGCGGCCCCGGGAGTATCCAGGCGCGGGGCGTTCGCTTCCGTGACACGTGGACCGGCGATTCACGCATCGTCGAGGCCGACGCCGTCGTGCTGGCGGCGGGCGCCATCGAGACGCCGCGGCTGTGGCTCAACTCCCCACTCCCGCGCAACGAGTGGGTCGGTCGCGGCCTGACCATCCACTTCGGCGAGGTCATCGTCGGCCAGTTCAGCAAGAAGGCGCTGCGGAGGTCCATCGGCCAGGAGCAGATCGACCCCTGGGCCGGTGAGCAGATCGCCGCCCGCTTCGACTGGCCGGGCTACGGCGGCGTCCAGACGTTCGGCGGGGCGCCCGGGACGACCGCGCTCTCCTCGGTCGCGGGGTCGGCACAGACGTTCACGAGCGACATCCTCGAGGACGTCGGCATCGAGGCCGCCCCGGACGAACCGTGGGACACCCGCGGGCGCATCGCCGGCGAGGAGCTCAAGCGGTTCATGGGCGGCTACGACCGGATGCTCTCGCTCCAGATCATGACCGACGACGAGCCCCAGAAGCGCAACCGCGTCGAGCTCGGCGGCTACGCCGACGAACACGGGGCCGTCCCGAAGGTCACCTACACGCCGAGCGCCGACGACATCGAGAAGCGCAACGAGCTCTCGCGGCGCTGTGCGAACATCCTCCGTAGTGCCGTCCCGGACGGCCTGAACCCTGACGAGCACGTCCACGTCCACCGGCTCGACGCCGGTCCCAGCGCCATCCACATCCACTCCACGATGCGGATGGGGTTCGTGGCCGACGGGAACTGCGAGGCCTACGACGTGGACCGGCTGTTCATCGCCGACCACTCCGTGCTGCCGAACGGCCTGGGCGGCCCGAACCCCACCAACACCGGCCAGGCACTCGCGATGCGCACGGGCGACCGTATCGCCGACCTCTATTTCGAGGACTGAGCGGCGGCCGCCGTCCGGTTCTCACCGCCGTTCCCTGCGCTTCACTACTCACTTCGGTTGCCGGCCTCGTCGTTCATCCGGTCGCGTTACGCAACTCTCGAGGCCTTTATCTCGAGTATATGTCGATAATGTGTTATTTAATGGGGGTATGTGGCGGTACTAGTGAGTAATGGGCGATAAATCACGGGAATAGTGTGGCAGCGGGGACCCGAGGTGGGGGACCAGCCGGGCGGGTCGTGTTGGCGGTGAGGCTCCTGTGTTGGGGTAGGGAGACTACGAGGCGTCGATCACGCGGGTTCCACGCGCCACGTGGTCGCGCTCGTGTACGACCACTTCTCGATCTCGAGGTCCGTCGCGGAGTCCCGGAGCTGGACCATCAGCGCGCCGATCTCCTTCGCGGAGAGACCGACTTCGTCCGCGATGAACTTGCTCTTGAAGTACAGCTCGCCGTCCTGTGCGCGCTCGCTCAGGTAGCTCTGGAGCCGCTCGTACTTGCTCTCGGTCTCCGCGTCGTCGGAGGGGGACTGCGTGGTTGCGCTCATCTATGACACCTCATCCCCGCCTTGCGACCACATCCCCATATAAAGGAGAGTCGCTTGCCGTTACTTCGGCTCGTTTCGCCAGCCGGGGGCTGAAAAGAGTTCGTTTTACGACCTTTTCAGAAACGCTTAGAAGTTTTATCGAGCTTCATGAGACTTTCATTCGCTGTTGGTGGCCGTCATGCGTGATGCCCGCTGCTGCCGTCTATTCCGGGTTTCGATGGGCGGAATAATCGGCCGGGGCGGGGGTCGCGCCCCGGAGCGCGCCCCTCTATTCGACAACGTTTGTCTTGGTATTCGCGGTTGTTACTCGCGCTCGTGGACCCAGAACGTCTCCGACTCGGTGACCTCCTTCTTGAAGATCGGGACCTCGTCCTTCAGCCGGTCGATGCCGTCCGCCACCGTCCGGAAGGCCTCCTCCCGGTGCCCCGCGAGGACGACCACGAAGACGATGTCCTCCCCGTCCGGGATGACACCGGTTCGGTGGTGGAGGCGGACCTCGAAGACGCCGTCACGGGTCGCCAGTTCGTCCTCGATGGCGCGCATCCGCGTGGCAGCGACCGCCTCGTACTTCTCGAACTCCAGGTACTGCGTGCGGTCGTCGTCCGGGTCGTCACGCGCCCGAACGCGGCCGGTGAACGTGGCGATGGCGCCCGACCGGTCGGCGTCGGGTGCGCGCTTCACCTCGGCGACCAGCGATTCGAGGGTCTCGAACGGCTCCGTCTCCTCGATCGCGGCCACGAGATCGGCCGTCGGCCCGTCCGGGTCCGCGACACGGGCGATGACCTCGCCCGGCGGCTCCGCGTCCCCGATGACGACCTTGGGCAGGTCGGCCTCCGGGAACCCGACGGCGAGCGCGTAGTCGTGGTCCGGTGCGAGGCGCTCGATGGCGTCTCGGAGCGACGGGTCCGGGCCGGTCGCTTCCCACGACTCGGCCCCCAGCCGGTAGGTCGTGTCGGAGGTGTCGGTGTGGACCGTGCCGGCGGCGGTCCCGTCGTCGGCCGACTCCGACGAGGTTCGGCTCGCTCCGCTCGGTTTCCCACCGTCCTCGGCGACCTGCCGGACGACGCCGACCCGGCCCGCCAGCGCGTCGGCCAGCCGGCCGGCCAGCCGGTCCGCGCCGGGGCCACAGATGACAACTGCGTGCATGGACGACGCCAGGTCGGCTCGGGGCTTGTATCCCCCGGGTAATCGGACGTTAAGCGGAAGCTTAACCGACCGGCCGGGGGTAGCCCCGGCCATGAAGGTAGTCGTCTCCGTCGGGGGGAGCGTCCTCGCGCCGGACCTGGCCGCCGACCGGGTCGCCGCGTACGGCGACGTGCTCGTGGACCTCGCCGCGGACCACGAGGTGGCCGCGGTCGTCGGTGGTGGGCGGGTCGCGCGCGAGTACATCGATGCGGCCCGCCAGCTCGGCGGCAACGAGATCGAACTCGACCAGCTCGGCATCGGCGTCACGCGCCTGAACGCCCGTCTGCTCGGTGCCGCGATGGAGGGCCCCGTCAAGCCCCCCGAGGAGTACGACGGCGCCGCCGAGGCGCTACGCCGTGACGGCCTCGTCGTGATGGGTGGGGTCGTTCCCGGGCAGACCACCGACGCCGTCGCCGCGGCGCTGGCCGAGTACGTCGAGGCGGACCTGCTGGTGTACGCCACGTCGGTTCCCGGCGTGTTCGACGCGGACCCCAACGAGGACCCCGACGCCGAGCGGTACGACCGTCTTCCCGCGGCGGAACTGGTCGAACTCGTCGCATCGGGCGGCTCGCTCGGCTCTGCCGGTTCGAACGCCCCCATCGACCTCCTCGCGGCGAAGCTGGTCCAGCGCTCGGGCACGCGGACGCTCGTCCTCGACGGCGAGGACCCCGACCGCGTCCGCGGTGCGGTCCGTGACGGCGACTACGACGGTACCGAGATCGTCCCCGACGGGGAGGTGGACCCGTGAGCGACGACTCCGGCCCGCCCGTCGATGCGGCCCCCTCGAACACCGTCGACGTGCCGCTCGACGCCGAAGCGTTCGAGGCCCGCTCGCCACACACCCTCGCGGAGAGCGACCGCCAGCACGCCTTCTGGGCGGACGCGGTGGCTGATGCCGTCGAGGCCCGCGTCGAGGCGGCAATCGAGGCCGGCGAGCGCGATTCCGACGCGCCCATCGTGGTGAAGGGCGGCATCTCCCCCTCGGGCGTACCTCATCTCGGCAACATGAACGAGGTGATGCGGGGGTACTTCGTCGCCGAAACGCTCCGCGAGCGCGGCTACGAGGTCCGGCAGGTGTTCACCACGGACGACCGCGACCCGCTGCGGAAGGTCCCCCGCAAGCTCGCGGACCTCGACGGCAACGTCGTCGGTCTCGGCGAGGTCGAGGACGCGGGCGCGCTGGGGCGCAACCTCGGCAAGCCCTACACCGCCATCCCGGACCCGTTCGGCTGCTGTGATTCGTACGGCGACCACTTCTCGGAGCTCATCCGGCGCTCCGCGGAGCGGCTGGGCGTCGACATCGAGATCGTCTCGAACACGGCGCTGTACGAGGCCGGCGACCTGGAGGACGCCACGCGCGAGGTGCTCGCCAACGCTGACCGCGCCCGCGAGGTGCTCGCCAACTACCAGAACAAGGTCGACGCCGACTACGTCCCGTTCAACCCCATCTGTGCCGAGTGCGGGAAGGTGACCGAGACGGTCACGAGCATCGACCTCGACGCCGGTACGGTCGACTACTGCTGTACGGACATGGAGGCCGGTGACAACACTATCGAGGGCTGTGGCCACGAGGGCACTGCCACCTTCCGCGAGGGAAAGCTCCCGTGGCGCTTCGAGTGGCCCGCCCAGTGGCGCGTCCTCGGAGTCGACTTCGAGCCGTTCGGCAAGGACCACGCCGAGGGGTCGTGGCCCTCCGGTGACCACATCGCCCGCGCCGTCTTCGGCGACAAGCCGCCCGTCCCGATGGTGTACGAGTGGTTCACGCTCAACGGGGAGCCGTTCTCCTCCTCGGCGGGCAACGTCGTCCTCGCGGGCGAGGTGCTGGACCTGCTGGAACGGGCGGTCGTCCACTTCTTCTTCGCGAAGGACCCCAAACGGGCTCGTGACTTCGATGTCCACGCGCTGGACCAGCTCGTCGACGAGTTCGACCGGTTCGAGCGCGTCTACTTCGAGGAGGTCGAGGCTCCCGAGACCGAACGGGAGCGCGCCGAACGCGTCTACCCGTTCGTCGTCGACGAGGTCCGCCCGGAGCGCGTCCGCATCGCCTACACCTTCGCGGCGGTGCTCGGGATGACCGACGATGCCGAGTTGCGCGAGACGATGGCCCGCCGGTCGGGCCACATCCCCGACGACGCGCCCGAGTGGGCCGTCGAGGCGGCGCTCGACCGGGTGCCGCTGGCCCGGAACTGGGCGGTGCGGACGGACAACGAGTACAACTACCGGCTCGCCGAGGACCTGCCCGAGGTCGATTTCGACGGGAACACGGAAGCCGCGCTCACGGAACTGGCCGACCGCATCGAGGCAGAGCAACCCGACGGCGAGGCCCTCCAGGAGGCCGTCTACGAGACCGCCCGCGGCAACGACGTGGACGTGGGTGACTTCTTCACCGCCGGCTACCGCCTGTTCCTCGACGAGGACCAGGGCCCACGGCTGGGGCCGTTCCTCGCGGCGCTGGACCGGCAGTTCGTGGTCCGGCGGCTGCGGCTAGAGGGGTAGGCATCCGGCTGTTGCTCTTATCTCAGCGGTGTTGACGGAGAGGACCGCTCTGTGGAACTCCCGCTCCCTCCAACGACTGCTACGGCGGCGGAGACACCTACGAAGCCCTCGCGTTCTCGACTCGCGCGGCTCGCTGCGCTCCTCGGCCTCGTTTCACTCGGCCTGCGGTGCTTACGTCGCCGTGCTTCGCCGAGAACGCTCGCCCTTCGATTCCACCAGGGGCCGGTTCTCTAGCCAAGCGTTCGTGCGTGGTGGTTCCAGCGGGCCGCTATTGGCCCCACACCTCCCCGCGCGGGCGCCGGATGTGGCTCCGCACGGCGCTGACGCGCCGGCTCCGCCAGTGAGGGCGCCCGCGCGCTTCCTGTCGGTGGAACCGGCTAGCCGACCAACCGTTCCCCGGCCGGGAGCGCGTGCCGAGCGGCTCGCCCGCGAGGCCGCGCGTGTCGGGGACTCCGTCCCCCGTACCCCGCGGTGGAACCGCGGGAACCCGGGGAAGGGCAGGGGCACCGCGCCTGTGACACGTTCAATCTCCTGGCGGACTCGAAGGGCGAGCGCTCTCGGCGGCGCCCGGACGACGCAAGCACCGCAGGCCGAACGAAGTGAGGCCGAGGAGCGCAGCGAGGCCCGGCGTCACGAGAGCGCGAGGGCTTCGTAGGTGGTTCTGTCGTCGTGGTTCCTGTTTCCGTGAGAGAGCGCGAGGGCTTCGTAACTGTCCCCGTCGGCCCCTCGACCCGCTCCAGGAGAGCTATGTATGCACGATAATCTGAATTTTAGTGTAAAATACTAACCTTATGAATAATATTCCCAATCCTCGACAGAAACGACCGACCCCTCCGCGTATCCTTCCTTCCCTTCGGGCACCACGACCCAGCCGTCCGCCAGCGCCACGGACGACAGCACGCCCGAGCCCGAGGCCCGCGTCGGCGTCGCTTCCAGTTCCCCTCCATCCGCCTCCTCAACCGTCACCCGCGCGAACGTCTTCACCCCCGGCTCGCTCGGGATCTTCCGCGCCAGCGTCGCTTCGCGGGTCGGATGCTCCCGGAGCGGCATGTGGCCGGCCCACTTGATCGCCGGTCGGAGGAACTGGACGGCGTTGACGATACAGGCGACCGGATAGCCCGGCAGCATCAGCACGGGCGTATCGCGGACGACACCGAAGCCGAACGGGTGCCCGGGTTTCAGCGCGACCCCGTGGATCAGCACCTCGCCGAGCCGGTCCACGACCTCCGGAATCAGGTCGCGCTCGCCGACCGAGGAGCCGCCCGTGGTGACGATGAGGTCCTTCGTGAGGTCGCGCTCGATGGCCGCACGCAGGGCCTCGGGGTCGTCGGTGACGGTGTTGCGGTAGGTCGCGGCGCCACCCCAGCGCTCGACGTAGCGCGAGACGGTGAGGCCGTTCGTCTCGACCACCTCGCCGGGGCGGGGGTCGCGCTCGACCACCTCCTCGCCGGTCGGGACGACGCCGACCGTGGGATGGTCGTGGACCTGCACGCGTCGGACGCCGCACGATTTGAGCAGCCCCATGTCGGAGGGCCGAACCTGATGGCCGGGCTCGTAGAGGCGCTGGCCGGCCTCGACATCCTCGCCGGGTGGCGCGACGTTCTCGCCCTCTGCGACGGCGTCGAACACCTCCACTTCGCCGGCGAATCGGTCGGTGTGCTCGACCATCACGACGGCGTCGGCGCCTTCCGGAAGTGCGCTCCCGGTGTGGACGCGGGTGGCCTCGCCCGGGCCGACGGCCGCGTCCGCGGGGTCGGTGTCCTCGTCGTCGCCCACCTCGCGCAGGACCTCCGGTGCGCGGTCGCTGGCGCCGAACGTGTCCGCGGCACGGACCGCGAACCCGTCCATCGCGGCGCGGTGGTAGTCCGGCACCGCGTGACGGGCGTCGACCGGCTCGGCCAGCGCCCGCCCCTCGGCGGCCGACAGGGGCACCGTGTCCGTCCGGTCGACGGGTGTCACGGCCTCGCGGAGCCGTTCCCGGGCGGCCGCGACGCGGGTAACCTCCTTGAACCCGTGTTCGTGCAGGTCGCTCATGGTGGAGTCGAGGGGCGGGTGGCGCAAAAACGGGCGGGTCGTGGCGGGGGTCGGCCCCGCTGGACCGGGGCGGCCGCCCGTGCCCGCTGGGAGATGGAAGATACTTGTCCGCGCGGGCGAGAGCGGGGGACGTGACAGGCGGCGGGCCCGAGGGCCGACTCGCACGCATCCGGGCTACCGGTGCGTCCGCCCTCGCTCGCCGCGTCGCTGTCGACCGCCGGGCGCTGGCGGCGCTCCGTATTTCGCTCGGCCTCCTGCTTCTCGCGGACCTGCTGCTCCGTTCGCGGGCGCTCGTCGCCCACTACACCGACAGCGGGGTCATGCCCCGCACGGCGCTCCGGGAGGTCTACGGCCCGCTCGCCGATATCTCGCTCCACGCGCTCTCGGGCGGTGTCGTACTCCAGGTCGCGTTGTTCGCCCTCGCCGGACTCGCGGCGCTCGCGCTCGCGGCCGGCTACCGGACCCGCCTCGCGGCCGTCGTCTCGTGGCTCCTGCTCGTCTCCCTGCACGCGCGTAACCCGATGCTCCTGAACGCGGGCGACTCGCTCCTCCGGCGGCTGCTGTTCTGGGGGCTGTTCCTCCCGCTTGGGAGCGTCCGGTCGCTCGACGCGCTCGCGCGGGACGAGGAGCGCGAATCCTCTGTCGGTAGTACGGTCGCGAGCGTCGCCACCGCCGCGCTGCTGGTACAGGTCGTCCTCGTCTACGCGGTCAACGCCGTCATCAAGGTCCGCGGGGAGGCGTGGGTCTCGGGCACCGCCGTCCGGTACGTCTTCGGTATCGACCATCTGACGGTGCTGCTGGGGGATGTCCTCGCCGGCCACCCGGCGGTGCTGACGCCGCTCGCGCACCTGTGGCTCGCGTTGCTCGTCGCATCGCCGCTGTTACTCCTCCTCACGGGCTGGCCCCGCGCGCTCCTCGCCGGTGCGTTCGCTGCCGGCCACCTCGGGATGGCGCTCACCCTCCGGCTGGGGCCGTTCCCGTTCGTCTCAATGGCAGCGCTCCTCCCGTTCCTCCCGCCGCGCTTGTGGGACGTGGCCGAGCGCCGGCTGGCGGGTCTCGTCGCCCCCGACGCTCGCACGCGTGCCCGACGGGTGGCACGGCGACTCGCCCCGTGGCTCCCCCGCGGCCCGACGCTCCCGAACGAGGTCCGGGCTCCGTGCCGCCGGGTCGTCACGGTCGTCGTGGCGGTCCTCCTCGTGACGGTGCTGGTCTGGAACGCCGTCTCGGTCGACCTCGCGCCCGCGCCACCCGAGGTGGAGGCCGCCAGCGAGGAGTACCGCTGGGACATGTTCGCGCCGGAGCCCCGACGGGTCGGTGGGTGGTACGTCGCCCCGGCGACGACGGTGGCGGGCGACCGCGTCGACGCGTGGAACGGTGGCGCCGTCTCCTGGGTGCCCCCGGCGGACGCCACGACGACGTTCCCGACCCACCGGTGGCTGGTCTACCTGCTCGACCTCCAGCGCCCCGGTGGCGTGCCCCTGCGGGACGAGTTCGGGGCGTACCTCTGTGACCGCTGGGCGACCCGCCACGACTCCCGGTTGCAGAACGTCTCCGTGGTGTACGTCGAGCGACCCGTCCGGTTCGAGGGCCCGTCGGAGACCCGCCGGGCCGACCTCGGGACGTACGGATGTTCGGGCGGCTGACCGACGGTCAACGTGCCGCCGGCTGGCGGTCGTGAGCGTAGCGCGGCGCCAGCCACAAGCCGTATATCCCGGCACGACGACCAGCCACGTGTGTCGCAGGCACTGACCGACGCGCTGGCCTGGATATCCATCGCCGCGTTCGTCGTGGCGGCCCTTGCGGAGTTGCGTGACCGCCGAACGGCGAGTCTCGCCGCCGCGGGCGCGTGGACGCTGTTCGCCGTCTTCTGGCTGGCGCTCATCCCGCAGTTCCTGCTCGTCGAGAAGAGTGCCATAGAGGGCGTCCTCAGTGCGCTCGCCGTGCCGGCCTCGCTGTCGGCCGCGTACCTCCTCTACCGGGGTCGCGCGTCGCTGCTCGTCCTCACGCGTGGTGTCGCGGTGATGGGCCTCATCTACCTGCCCGCCACGACGATTCCGTGGCTCTACGGCCTCCTCATCGAGACGACCACGGCCCAGACGGACGCGCTCATCCGGTTCGCGGGCTACGACCCGACCGTCGCCACCAACGAGGCTGGCCTCCGGAACACCTTCATCTTCACTACGGGCGGCCACCAGTACGAGACGTTCATCATCCTCGCCTGCACGGGGCTGGGGAGCATGGCCATCTTCGCGGGCCTCATCGCCGCGGTACGGGCGCCGCTCCGCCGGAAACTGGCCGCGTTCGCCGTGAGCGTCCCGGTCATCTGGGTCCTCAACCTCGTCCGGAATGCGTTCATCGCGGTCGCGTTCGGCAAGCAGTGGTTCCAGGTCGCGGTCCCGCAGGTGTCGATGCTGTTCGGCATCCCGCCCGAGGAGTCGGGGCTGGTCTCGTTCTACCTCGCGGACAAGGTCATCGCGCAGTCCGCCTCCGTCGTCGCGCTCGTCCTCATCACCTACCCCGTCGTGCGGGCGCTGCCCGAACTCGCCGGCGTACTGGACGACGCGCTGTACGTCGTCACCTACCGGGAGTTCCACATCGCCGAGGCACTCGGGCTGGAAGCATCGGATGCCGGGGCAGCCGAGACGACCGCGACCGACGCGAGTCACGCGGCCGGTTCGGATTCCGTCGGCCACTCGGACGACGACTGATGGCCCCTTCCAGCCCGTCGCCCCCCGCGGGTTCGTCTTGTACCCCCCGAGTACACCCGGGCAAGAGCTATAGGCCGAATCTCCCAACGGTGGAGCGATGAGTGGACCGGCCGAGGCGCTCCTGTCGGGGCTCGCCGCGCTGGGGTCGCTGTCCGACCCGCTGGCGTGGTTCGTCGTGGCGGCGTTCGTCGGCGGGAGCCTCCTCGAGCTACGGGCCCGCGAGCCCGCGCGCTACGTTCTCACCGGTGCGTGGCTCCTGTTCGGTCTGTTCTGGCTCACGCTGGTCCATCACTTCGCCTTCGAGCAGAAGTCGCTCATCGAGGGGGTCGGGAGCCTCGCGGCGGTTCCGCTCTCGGCTTACGTCGGCTATCTGCTCTACGACGGTCGAGACTCGCTGTTCGTCCTCTCGCGAGCCGTCGCGGGGATGGGTGCCGTGTTCATGCCGTTCGAGGCGCTCGCCGTCCTGCGGCGCCCCCTTATCGAGACGGTCACGTCCCAGACGGAGTTCCTGATGGCGCTGCTCGGCCAGGACCCGACGGTCCTCACCTGGTCCGAGGCGACCGAGCGCATCGCCGCCCAGTACGACTGGTCGGCCGCCCGGGCCCGGGCCTTCAGCGACGCCCGGGGCTACTACGACTACCGGAACACGTTCTTCTGGCTCCACGACGGCCAGTACCCCATCACGTACACCATCCGGCTCGCGTGCACGGGGCTGGGGAGCATGGCCATCTTCGCGGGTCTCATCGTCGCGGTGCGCGCGCCGCTCCGCCGGAAGGCCCGCGCGTTCGCCGTCTCGATTCCCGTCATCTACGCGCTCAACCTCGTCCGGAACGTCTTCATCGGCCTCGCGTTCGGCCAGCAGCGGATGCAGATCTTCGTCCCGCAGGTGATGGACCTGTTCGGGACCACGGACCCGCGGATGGTGTCGTACTTCCTCGCCGACCGCGTGCTCGCGCAGTCGCTGTCGGTGGTGGCGCTCGTGGTCGTCACCTACCTCGTCGTCCGCGAACTACCGGAGGTGCTGACCGTCGTCGAGGACGTGCTGTTCGTGCTGACCGGCAGCGAGTACGACCTCGGCGCGGCGCTGGACGTGCCCGGCGCCGAGGAGGCCGACCCCGACCCGGCTGCGGTACGGGCCGACGGCGGCGAGTGACCAGCCCGTCCTACGCCAGCCGCTCGTCCGCCAGGTCCGCCGGTGCGTCCGCCAGCTCCACCAGCGCGTCCCGCTCGATGTAGTGTAGCTCGCCAGGGAGCACGAGCAGGTGGAGCGGGTCGCCGAAGTCGCGCTCGGCCAGCGCCGCGAGTCGGTCCGCAGTGACGACGGGGTCGGGACTCCCGGCACGCGCGACCACGACGCCCAGCTCGTCGCCACGCCCTGCGTCGGTCAGCAACCCGGCGGCGGTGCTCGCGGCCATGTACTCGTCGGTCTCTGCGAGTTCGTGGTCGACCTTGATATCGAGGAAGCAGAGCGTGTGGAGCCCGCGCTCGCGGTTGGCGTCGACGGTGTCGAGGACGCTCTCGGGAACGTCGCCGCTGCCGTGTGCGTACGGGAACGGTAGCGTCGTCGCCTTCCCGAAGCGGTAGTTCTGGAGGCCCGTGAGCGAAGCCGCTGCCGCCGCGGCCGTGGTCCCGTGGACGACGCGCGTCTCGATGCCGCGCTCGTGGGCGCGCAGGCGGAGGTCCACGTGCGTCGTGGCGATCATGGTGTCCCCGGCGGTGCAGAAGACGGCGTCGCCGGTCTCGGCGGCGTCGAGGATGGGGCCCGGGTCCTGCTCGACGCCCTCGCGGTCGCGGACCTCGACCTCGATGTCGTGGGATGATTCGAGGTCGTCGATGGTCGAACCCGCCAGCTTGCTGGTGTAGAACTCGGCGAAGACCCGGTCCGCCTCGCGGAGCGCCTCGCGCCCCTCGACGGTGACCGAGCGCTCGTCCCAGAGGCCGAGGCCGACGAAGGTGAGCATACGTCGTCTCGGCGGTGTTCGAGGGTAAGCCTGGCGGAGCGTAGCTGGGTGTTGTGGGCGGACGGCGGCCGGAGGGTGGGTGAAGCCGCTGTTTGTGTCTGCCGGAGACGTATGCGTCGGGGGGACCAGGGAGTCGTATGAACCGCAGAACGTACCTCGGCGCGCTTGCCGCCAGTGGGGCCGGGATGCTCGCCGGCTGTTCGGCACTCGGGGGAGCACAACCGGACCGGACCAGCGGGGAGCGCCGGCTCCAGTACGACGCGGACTCCGTCGGCTCGAACGCCCGCGACCCGGCGACCGTCGAGGCGTACATCGACTCGATGGCCAGCACGTACGGCACGATGGGCGTCTACGGCGAGGTGGGCCCCGACCCGGAGCACGACCTTCCCATCGGCGGCCTCTGGACGCAGCCCCTGGAGCACGGGAGCGGGGTCGTCTCGAACCACGCGCTCATCCTCCATCGGCTCCCGACAGCCCCGGACGGGACCCCATCGGCCGCGCTCTGGCTCTGGAGCGCCATCGACCCGAGCGCTGCCGAGGATGCGATGGTCGAACGCATCGAGACACACGTCGACCTCCCCGGAGATGGAGCCGAGATGGGCATCTACGACCCCGGCGGCGACCGGCGGAGCGGTCAGGTGGACGCCTACACCGTCGGGACCGCCCGGAAGGATGTCGAGGGACTCTCCGCCTCGATGCCGCTGCCGGCCGGTCGCGTCGAACACGACCCGGACCGGACGCAGGTTGGGGATGCCGGCGGTTACGCGCCGCTGTGGCGCGGGAGCCACGACGGTACCGTCGGACTCCTGGCCACCTGCGAGATCCGGTGGCCGGCGTCGACCAACCAGCACCTGGAATGGTCGATGGCGGCCGAGACGACGGGGACCTGACGACGGCCCGGTTCGTCACGTCCCCGGTCCGGAGACGAGCGCGGGTGGGTCGGCATCCCGGCGGTCGTCGAGGAACGCCCGCTCGGCGTCGTCGAGCCCTTCGCGCCCGCGGAACCGGTCCAGGCCCTCACGGTAACGCTCCCCATCGGCGTCGGCGGGCCGGTCGGCGGGCCGCGCGAGGACCAGTTCCGCGAGGCCGCTCGTCTCGCCGGTCCACGCGAACCCGGCCTTGTACAGCGCCTCGTAGGAGAACGCGTTGTTGACGCCGATGGCGACCCGGTCGAAGCCCCGTCCGGCCGCCCGCGCCACGACGAACGCAGAGAGCCGGGCGCCCAGGCCGCCGCCGCGGGCGTCCTGCCGTACCGTCAGGTAGCGGAGCTTCAGCGTGTCCGGGTCGGTGCGGTCCGGGTCGAACGCCGCTGCGGCGAGGACCGCCTCGGGGTCGTCCGGGTCCCCGCGTCCGGGCGCGTACGCGACTGCCTTCCCCGTCGAGGACATCACGAACTTCCCGGCGTAGGCGAACCGCCGGTAGTCGAGCCGCAGCGTCGGGCTGTCCGCGGGCCACCCGAGCATCGCGTAGTCGACTGCCGGCTCGTCCATGGCGTGACTCGGCCCGGGGGCATCAAAACGACGGCGCCCGATGCCCGGGTGAGCGACGATGGCTTCGGAGCTGCGCGAGTGATAGTTGTGATAGTTCGGAATTTAATGGGTAACGTGGCGGTTATCCGAACAGATCTCTGGCGGTACGCTCGCCGGGAGCGAGGCGCACAAGTCGTCGGACGCCAAAGCGGGTGGTATGAGCACTGCCGAAGCCCTCTCGTCGCGGTTCGACCGCTCGGCCTCGACCGTCGGCCTCGCGCTGGTCGACCTGGTCCTCATCATGGCGTTCTTCGTGCTGGGTGAACTCCAGCACGGCGGGACCGCTGCCATCCCGCGTGCCCCGACCGCTGCTGCGCCGTTCCTGCTCGGCTGGGTCGTCTCGACGGTCGTGCTGGGGCTGTACGGGCCGCCGTGGCGCGAGTCGCTGCAGGACGCCGCCGTCCGCACCGCCGGCGCATGGACCGGCGCGGTCGCCATCGGCCAGCTGCTGCGGGACACCTCGTTCCTCCCGGGCACCGCCGACCCCGCGTTCATCCTGGTCTCGCTGGTCGTCGGGATGGCCCTGCTGGTGCCGTGGCGGCTCGTCGCCTTCCGCCTCGACCTGGCCGGAGTGGAACGGCAGCCTTAGGCCGTCCCATCGACGAGCAGTGGCCGTGACCGACGACCGCGACCGCCGGACGGAGCCCACGCCCTGCGTCCGTGTCCCCCGCGAGGAGGGCGAGGCGACCCGCGCGGCCCTCGCCGAGCGCGATATCATCGACGGCGACCACGAGATCACCGTCGTCGACGGGAATCTCTTCATCCCCGTCACCGACCCGACGGCCGTCCCCGACGAGGTCGACGTGGTCACGCGGGAGGTCCCCGTCCGGGAGGGGCAGACGCTCCCGGAGGACATCCTCGGCTGGGCACCCACCTACGAGCGCCTCGGGAAGGTCGTCATCCTCGACGAGGACGACCCCGAGCGCGCGCAGGCGGCGGCCGATGCGGTGATGGACTCGGCGCTCCCGGCGAAGACGGTCGTCAACCGTGCCTCGAAGGTGAAAGGCGAGACGCGCGTCCGCGACTGGGACGTGCTCGCCGGCGGCGGCACCGAGGCCGTCCACCGGGAGTACGGCTGCGAGTTCCTCGTCGACATCGCGGAGGTGTACTTCTCGCCGCGGCTCGCGACCGAGCGCCACCGTGTCGTCCAGCAGGTCGACGCCGACGACCACGTCTTCGACATGTTCGCCGGCGTCGGCCCGTTCGTGATTCCGGCGGCGAAACGCGGGGCACGCTGCGTCGGCGTCGACCTCAACCCGGCCGCCATCCGCTACCTCCGCGAGAACGCCCGCCGCAACGGCGTCGCCGACCGCGTCACCGCCCACGAGGGCGATGTCCGGGACGTGGTCGACCGCGAGGGATACGACGGCCGGGCCTCGCGCGTCGTGATGAACCTCCCCCACTCCGCCGACGCGTTCCTCGACACGGCCGTGCGGATCGCGGGCGACGAGTGTGTCCTCCACTACTACGACATCCAGCACGAGGACGACCCGTTCGGCCCCGGTGAGCGGGCGATTCGGGCGGCTGCCGGGGACGCGTACGACGTGACCGTCGAGACGCGCCACGAGGTCCGGTCGTACGCTCCCCACGAACTGAACGTCTGTCTGGACGTGCGGCTCTCGCGCTGACCCTGATACCGTCGCACGGCTTCGGAATCCTTATACTCCGCACCCGGCTTCCACCGTGTAGCGCCGGTGTAGCTCAGACTGGCAGAGCGATTCCTTCGTAAGGAATAGGCCGGGGGTTCAAATCCCTCCACCGGCTTCCTGCTGCGAACGAACGTGAGCAGCGAAAGCCGTCGAGGGATTCGAACCAGAGAGTGAAGCGTCGCGGAACGACCGTGGTTCACAATCCTCTCCACCGGCTCTCGCTTACCTGCGGCGCGCGAGGAATACGAACAGACCGTCGAGGGCGTTTGCATTGTTCTTCCGGCCGGCGGAATTCGCCGGTGGTGACCTCTCAGGCCTCCATTGTCGATTCGGTGGCGTCCTCGTCGAGGAAGCCGTGGTCGGCCAGCACGTCGTCGATGACGGCGAAGAAGTCGTGCTCGGGGTCGAGCGTGTTCGCGACGCCGTCGGTGATCGCCATCACGCGCAACACGAGCACGAGGTCGGGCGGGAGCCTGAACGGCAGCTCGTAGAACGCCTCCTCGAGCTCGTCGACGAGCGACTCGAACTCCTGGGCGTCGAACTCGCCGGCGTGCAGGCGGTGGACGAACCGTTCGACGACCTCGCCGAGGGCGTCGTCGCCGGTCTCGGCGGCAGCCGGGTCGAGCGTCCCCAGTCCGATGAGTGACTCGAGGATGGCGTCGACATCCCCTCGATTGATGGCCACGAAGAAGTCGACGATGCCGGACCGCAGTTCGGGGTCGAGGACGCCGGCCATCCCGAAATCGTAGAGGACGATGGTGCCGTCGGGCTGGACCGCGACGTTCCCGGGGTGCGGGTCGGCATGGAAGACACCGTCGACGAGCGTCATCTGCAGGTAGAGCTCCCGCAGCGTGTTCGCGAGGCCGGCGCGGTCGATGGCCATCGAATCGAGCGCCTCGTGTTCGGACACCTTCGTCCCGTCGACGTACTCCATCGTCAGCACGCGCTCGGTGGTGTGCGAGTCGACGACGGCGGGGATCTTCACGCGCTCGTCGTCCGCGAAGTTCTCGCGGACGCGCTCCATGATCGCGGCCTCACGTTCGTAATCCAGTTCCTCCCGGAGCGTGTCGGCGAACTGGTCGACGATGGTCTCGAGGGTGAACGCCCGGCCGTCGTCGAGGAACGCCGAGGCGACCGGCACGGCGGACTCGACGAGTCGCAGGTCCCGCTGGACGCGCTTCTCGATGTCCGGGCGCCGGACCTTCACCGCGACCGTCTCGCCGTCGAGTTCGGCACGGTACACCTGCCCGAGGCTCGCGCCCGCCAGCGGCTCCCGCTCGAACTCGTCGAATGCCTCGTCGATGGGGCCGAGCTCCGCCTCGATGACGCGCTCGACGCGGCGCCAGGGGGCCGGCGGCACGCGGTCCTGCAGGTCCTCGAGGGCATCGATGTACTCCTCCGGGACGAGGTCGGGTCGGACCGACAGCGTCTGGCCCAGCTTCACGAACGCCGGGCCGAGGTCGGTGAACGCGTCCCGGAGCTGTTCACCGCGGCGCTCCCGCTGCTCGCTCGATGTCTCCCGTCGCTGGTCCCGGGCGAGCCCCGTCACGACCGGTGCGGTGGTCAGCGCGACCTCGGTCGCACGCGGCCACTCGGTGAGGAGCAACGGGTCCTCGACGAACATGTCGATGCTCCGCTTCGAGGCCTCGTACCCCTGTATCGTCGTCTCCATCCCCGTCACGCCGAGGGCGAGTCCCCGCGAGGTGACCGCCAGCCCCGACTCAAAGGCAGAGAACCCTCCTTTGACCGCGTACTGGAGTGGCATCGCTAGTTCTGGAGGAGTGTACGGTCGCCACACGGCTCAATCTTCGGCAGGTCATCTAAGGGGGTATGAAGACCTGTCTTGCCACCAGGGCCGCCCGGCCCAACCGTCACGCCGTGCAGGGGACTCGATCCGTCTACGGGGACCTTCCCCCACCAGATGTCTTCGAGTCCCGCTCTGGACGACCAGGGGGAGCAAGGAGACGACAGCCGAACCGAGGTCCCGCTGAACAGCAGAACCAAATGGGTAGCGTCGGAATATCGGGTAGACTGTTCAGATGGAGATCCCGGACCAACTACGATGTCTGTTCTCGGCGCAGGTGACTGAAGCGGACGGGACGTATCGGCTCGAGATTCCCGAACAGGAGGTACAGCTCGGCGGGCTGTCGGAGGGTGGGACGTATCGCGTGGCCCTTCTCGACGCCGCCTCCGACACGGAGGATGGGCGAGCGCCCACCGAACCAGCCCGTGACCACCCCGAAGAACGCGACCACCCCGAACCCCCAGTCGAGGAGGGCGAGACGCTGACCGTCGATATCGAAGATATCGGTGACCAGGGGGACGGAATCACCAGGGTCGAACGCGGGTTCGTGGTCATCGTTCCCGACACCGAACAGGGCGAGCGTGTCAGGATCGAGATCACGGATGTCCAGCAGACCGTGGCGTTTGCCGATGTCATCGAGCGACTGAGCTACTACGAATAGGGCGCGAGCGTCGCTGTTCCTGTCATCGCGTGGCGGTCATCGAGTGCCGACCGATCCGTCCTCACCAGTCAGCACGCTCGGCCGACCGTGGCCCGATGCGAGAAGCCCTAAATAGCCCGAGGGTCACTCGGTAGATGGAATCCTGATCCAGTGCGCTACCAGGGTGTTACAGCCCGGGCCGCTCTGGCAGGTAGGATGGCGTAACCCAGTCATCCGTCCACCATTCATCTGCGGATATCCGGATCGGCACCGATGGTCGACGGCTTCCGCGTCTCATACTTCGACCGTCTCGACCTCCCCGTTCAGTCCTCGAACCACTCCGTACAGCGTCTCCGGTGTCTCTACCAGTACGCCCTCGCCCCGGGAGCGGGATTCGTTCCGACGGATGATGTTCCCACAGACGACGTTCCCGTCGCGGACCGGTTCGGTCTGCATCGAGTGGCCGACGACCTGCGGCGGGGCCGACGGATCGAGATGCGTGAAGTCCAGCCAGCAACAGCCGGCACCGGGGCTGCGGGCGCCCGACTCGCCGAGGCCGAACAGCCGGTCGTGCTCCGCCTCGACGCGCTCCTGTACCGCCGGCTCGTCGTCGGTCCCCAGCGCCGACCGGAGTTCGCTCGCCGCGGCGCGCAGTTCGTCGTTGAGCGTGGCGGCGTCGAACGGTTCGTTGCTACCCGCGTGGGAGTACGTGTACGCGTACCCCTCGAACGCGGCGGTCACGTCGCCGTCGCCGATCCGGTCGAGGAACGCGCGCCGGCCGTCCCGGTCCAGGTCCGTCGAGAACGCGCTCGGCCATCGGACCTGCCCGGGGAGGAGGATGGCCTGCTCGTGGTTGCCGATGTGGTACCGCACCCGCCCGGGTGGGGCCTCCTCAACGAGCCGCCACACGAGGTCCAGACACGCCTCGTTCTCGGGGCCGCGGTCGATGAGGTCGCCGTTGACGACGAGCACGTGGTCGTTGCCCGCCCAGTGGAGCCGTCCCTCGTCGTCGGCGATGACGACGGGGTCGAACCGGTCGGTCTCGCCGACGGCGAGCAGGGCACTCCGTGCCTCGTCGAGGTAGCCGTGGACGTCGCTGATGTGGACGATACGTGGCGTTCCGTCGAACGCGTCGACGCTGTGGATACGCGCTTGTCTCACGTTCTGCCTCCGGTCGGGAACGGTGTCGCCGGCCTGAACAGTCCTCCGCTGCCCCGGCGACGCCGCCCGGGCATCGCCAGCGGTTAGCCGGTCGGCCGCGTGGGCCCGGACATGGCAGCCAACTCGCTCGCGCCCGATGCCCCGGATGTCACGTCGTTCGACGCATCGGTCACAGCGTACGACGAGTCCGAGCGGCCCACGGTCGTCCTCTCGGAGACGTACTTCTACCCGGAGGGTGGCGGTCAGCCGGCCGACCGTGGCACCATCGCGGACGTGGCCGTGACCGACGTGCAGTCCGTCGACGGGCGGGTGGTCCACCGGCTGGCCGAACCACTCCCCGCCGGCGAGGGCGACTCCGTCGCCTGTACCGTCGATTCCGCGTTCCGCACCTACTGCCGGCGGGC
>Ga0207757_100169_pt1 | contig 53917 bp, 60 predicted proteins | sample A23P3SouthBayCA_2_FD_187752 | JGI IMG/M metagenome (GOLD analysis project Ga0207757, IMG submission 187752) | Aerobic enrichment media microbial communities from Eden Landing Ponds, California, USA - A23 P3 (2) (SPAdes) | ecosystem: Environmental > Aquatic > Marine > Unclassified | place... | reverse complement strand
AAGCGCCCCTTTCAGTCCCGCCCGCATCGGCTGGCCAATCGGCCGCATCGGGGGGCTTTCGAGGTGCTCCCAGAGTTGCTGGCTTATCTGAACACTACCGGCCGGACGGACCGAGACGTTTTCCCGACGATCAGCCGACGACGAGCGCGAGCGCGATGCCGCCGACGATGATCGCGAGGACGAGCAACGACCCCCACAGCATGAATCTGTCAGCGCCGCTCATACCGGCAGTTCACCCCGGGGGTTGAAATGCGTCCCGGCTATCCGGGTGAAATCCGGGCCAGGTTCGACGGGCGGAGGCGTCCGACTACGCGCCCAGCGCCCGCGCGTCGTCGAGCACCTCGCGGGCGTGGCCCTCCGGGTCCGCGAGCTCCGGGTCGTACGTCTCGACGACTGCCCCGTCCGCGAGGAGAAAGGTGATGCGGTCGGTGTACCCCTCGCTCGTGTCGAGGTCGAACGCGGCCGCGAGGTCGCCGTCCGGGTCCGCGAGCAGGTCGAACTCCACGCCCTCCTCGTCGGCGAAGTCGGCGTGACTCTCGACGTCGTCGAGCGAGACACCGTAGACGGTCACGCCGGCGTCGCGGTACTCGGGGAGCGCGTCCTGGAAGTCGTTCGCCTGGATGGTGCAGCCGCCGGTGAAATCCTTCGGGTAGAAGTAGACCACCGTCGGCTCGTCGAAGGCGAGCGACACCGTCTCGCCGTGCTGGTTGGTCGCGCTGATCTCCGGGGCCGCGTCGCTGGGGTCGAGCATACCGCGGCTTCGACCGGCGGGTGGATACCGGTTCCGGTCACGGATGCCGAAGCTTTTCGCCCGCGGGCACACAGCTGTGGACGTGAGCGACGAACGCGACCCCGAGGCGACGCTCCGCGAGTGGAAGGCGTCGATGCAGGCGGAACACGACGCCGCAATCGCCGAGCCGGATCCCGACGCCGACCACCTGATCGAGGCCGTCGTCCAGCCGAGCGAACGGGTGCGGTTCGCGTACGCGGGCGGCGAACTCGTCGAGGAGGAGCGCGAACGCGTCGAGGCCGGCGAGCCGCAGCTGTTCTCGTGTGTCTGTGGCGTCCGCGGGATGACCCGAGAGGAAGCAGAAGAACACGCGGCGGCCGCGGGCGAGGACTGACCTCGCTGTCGGCGGGCCGTCCGCGCGAGCTCAGATGTCGGCGTACGGCCCGCCCTTCGCCTCCTGGAGGCGCTCGACCTGCTCGTCGGAGAGGTCGACGTCGGCCGCGCCGAGGTTCTCCTCCAGCTGCTCGACGGTGCGGGCCCCGATAATGGGAGCGGTAACGGTGTCGTGGGCCATGTGGTAGGCGATGGCCGTCTGCGCGACGGTGGCGTCGACATCGTCGGCGACGGCTTCGAGCTCGTCGAGCACGTCGAAGTTCTCTTCCGTGAGGTACGCGTCGCGGAACCGCGAGGACTCCGCGGCCCGGGAGTCGCCGGTCAACCCGTCCTCGCGGTCGTACTTCCCGGTGAGGAAGCCCTGGCCGAGCGGGCTCCACGGGCAGACCGCGAGCCCGTAGTCGTCGGCCATCTCGAGGTAGCCGCCCTCTACCTCGCGGTCGACGAGGTTGTACCGCGGCTGGGTGACAGTGAACGGCTCCCATCCCTCACTGCGGGCGATCTCGTTCGCCTTCGCCACCTTCCACTCGTTCGGAACGAGCGTCGACGCGCCGAGATAGTGGACCTTCCCGGACTCGACGAGCCCGTTGAGGGTCTTCATCATCTCGCGGGCGGGGGTCTCGTCGTCCCACCGGTGGATGTAGAGCACGTCGACGTAGTCGGTGTCGAGCCGGTCGAGCAGCGCGTCGATGCGGTGACGGACGTTCTTCCGGTTCGTCCCGCGGCTGTTCGGGTCGTCCTCGCGGATCTGCCAGTAGATCTTCGACGCGATTGTGTACGCCTCGCGGTCGCGGTCGGCGAGCCAGTCGCCGATCCACTCCTCGCAGTTCCCGCCGCCGTACACGTCGGCGGTGTCGATGAAGCGGCCGCCGTGGTCGGCATAGGCGTCGAGCAGCTCGTGGGCGCGCGACTCGCCGATCTCGACGTTCCCCTCTTCGGTCTCCTTGCCGAAGCGCCACGTGCCGAACTGTATCTCGCTCGTCTGCAGGCCGGTGTCGCCGAGCGACACGAAATCGAGGTCCATACTCGTCGTACCGGGGGAGGCGCCGAAAAGCCTGGGGCTTCCGGTGGTCCGTTCGCCGGCGGCCGGGCAGGGTCAGGGCGTGATGACGGCCCGCCCCTCGATCTCGCCGTGTTCGAGCCGCTCGGCGACGGTGTTGATCTCGTCGAGGTCGTAGCGGCTCGTCCGCAGCTCCACGTCGCCGCGGTCGACCAAGGCGACGAGCTCCTGCAGTTCGGTGTAGCGGCCGACGAGCGTCCCCTTGTAGGAGAACTCGCCGTCGACGAGCGCCTGTGCAGGTTCGTGGATGTGGCCGCCGTAGCCGACGACGTGGTGGTCGCCGCCCGCGGCGACGATGTCCGGTGCGAGCCCCGTCGTGGCGTCGGCGCCGACGAAGTCGATGACCTGCTGTGCGCCGGTGCCGCCGGTGAGGTCACCGACGACGCTCGCGACGTCCTCGTTCGCGGGGTCGACGGTGTGGTGTGCTCCGAGGTCGGCCGCGAGCTCTCGCGCCCCCTCCTTCAGGTCGAGCGCGACGATGTCGGCCGCGCTCATCGCGTCGAGACACTGGAGGCCGATGTGGCCGAGCCCGCCGACGCCGATGACGACGGCCGTGTCGCCGGGGTTCAGCTCGCCGACCGCCTTCTTGACGGCGTGGTACGCCGTGATGCCCGCGTCGGCGTGGGGGGCGATGTCCGTCGGGTCGACGCCATCAGGCAGCGGGATGACCGCGCGGTCGCTGGTGTGGAGATACTCGGCGAAGCCGCCGTCGACGGTGAGACCGTTGAACGCGGCGTTCTCGCAGTACATGTCCTCACCCTGTCGGCAGGGACGACACGTCCCGCAGGTCTGGACCGGATGACAGATGACGGGGTCACCCTCGGCGACGCGCGTGACGTCCTCGCCGACCTCGGCGACGATGCCGGCGTTCTCGTGGCCGAGCGTCATCGGGAGATTCTGGGGCGCGTAGTCGACCCACATCCCCTCGATGATGTGGTTGTCCGTCTGACACCAGCCGGCGCCTTCCACCTCGACGATGACGTCGTTCGGTCCCGTCGCCGTCGGTCGGTCGACTGCCTCGACGGTCAGCGCGTTCGACATGTCGTCGGTGTACTCGTGGAGTCTGGCTGCGCGCATGGTACCGTGTGACAGTGGGCGAGGCGGCGACAAAAGCGCTCCGTCGCTGGGGAGCACGGACCGGAAGACGGCCCCCAACGACTTTCGCCGCGGACCACGTGCGTTCGGCATGGACGAGGCGCCGCCGACCGTCGAGGAACTCGCCGAGTACTGCCGGGTGCAGGCGGGACTGCTCGCCGGGCGAGCCGAACAGCTCCAGACGGAGGCGACCGCGCTTCTCGACGGCGTCGACGACGACATCGAGTCGATGCGGACCGAACTCGATGCTGGTATCGACACGGTCGACGAGACGGTGACGCCACCGTCGACCGACGACCCCGGCGACCCGGACACGGCGACGCTCGCCGGGCTCGAAGCGGACATCGGCGAGGCACAGGCGCTCGTCGACGCGAAGCGTGCGCGGATCGAGGCGTTCCAACAGCTCGCAGTCGCGTACACGGACCTCGCGGAGTCGGTCACGGACGAGCCGACGACCGAGGCCGCCCTCGACCGGATCGTGTCGTTCGAGATCGACAACGACGTCCCCGCCTACTTCGACGACCGGGAGACGGTCGTCGAGACAGTCGCGACGGCGACCGACGACGAGCGAACGCGGGATTGATACGCGTTCCGTCAGAGGAGTCGGTCGATGACCGAGATCCGGCGGCTCGACGACGCGACCGTCGACCGCATCGCGGCCGGCGAGGTGGTCGAGCGCCCCGCCTCCGTGGTGAAGGAACTCGTCGAGAACAGCGTCGATGCCGGCGCCTCCCGAGTCGAAGTGACCGTCGAGGCCGGCGGCACCGACCGCATCGTCGTGCGCGACGACGGCGTCGGGATGACCGCCGAGGACCTCGAACTCGCCGTCACGGAGCACGCCACCTCGAAGATCGCCGACGTCGAGGATCTTGAGGCTGGGGTCGCGACGCTCGGCTTCCGCGGCGAGGCGCTCCACGCGGTCGGCGCCGTCGCGAAGCTGACGCTCCGGTCGCGTCCCCGCGGCGCGGACCGCGGCGCGGAGCTCCGCGTCGAGGGCGGCGAGATCGTCGACCGCGGCCCCGTCGGCTGTCCGGAGGGGACGACCGTCGTCGTCGAGGACCTCTTCTACAACGTGCCCGCCCGCCGGAAATACCTGAAGACGGAGGCGACCGAGTTCGCGCGCATCAACCGCGTCGTTTCGGGGTATGCGCTGGCGAACCCGGACGTCGCCGTCTCGCTGTCACACGGCGACAGGGAGACGTTCGCCACCGCGGGGCGCGGGGACTGCCGCTCGGCCGTCATGGCCGTCTACGGGCGCGAGGTGGCCGCGAACATGGTCAGCGTCGGCTCGGAGAGGCAACGAGGCGGGGGCGGTGAAGCTGCCGGCGCCGTCGAGGGAACCGACGAGGCGGGGCCGCTCGACGGCGTGACCGGCCTCGTCAGCCACCCGGAGACGAACCGCGCGAGCCGCGAGTACGTCAACGTGTTCGTCAACGGCCGGTGGGTCACCGCGACCGCGGTGCGCGAGGCGGTCGTCGAGGCGTACGGCCGCCAGCTCGCCGGCGACCGGTTTCCCTTCGCCGTCCTCGACCTCGACGTCGACCCGGCGACCGTCGACGCGAACGTCCACCCTCGGAAGCTGGAGATCCGGTTCGCAGACGAGGCGGGGATGCGCCGACAGGTGCGCGACGCAGTCGAGCGTGCGCTGCTCGACGAGGGGCTCATCCGGACGAGCGCGCCGCGCGGGCGCTCGAAGGCCGAGCAGACGGAAATCACGCCGGGGCGCGACGACGCGGCCGGAGAATCGGACGCGGACGCCGCAGCGGCCACGAGCGACGCGACGACCCCGGAGACGGCGACCGGCGGCGAAACCGACGAGCCGGCGACCACGGACCGGGAGGTTGGGAACGAACCCGCCGAGCCAGCTGCCGAACCCGCAGAGTCCGCTCCGGAGTCGGCCAACCGCGCGGACGAGTCCACCACCGCGTCGGCCGCTGGCGACACCGAAACAGACAGCACGGCGACCCCGGCGACGGAGCGAACGCGGTCGGCGCGACGGACGGACGACGGGACGGAGCCTGCCCGTTTCGACGAGCCCCCGACGCAGACCACCTTCGACGGGAGCGACCCGTCGACCCACGAGTTCGACACGCTCCCGTCGATGCGCGTACTCGGCCAGCTCCACGACACCTACCTCGTCGCGGAGACGGACGACGGGCTGCTGCTCGTCGACCAGCACGCGGCCGACGAGCGGGTGAACTTCGAGCGGCTGCGCGAGCGGTTCGCCGGCGACGTGACGACGCAGACGCTCGCCGAGCCGGTCGACCTCAAGCTCACGGCGACGGAGGCCGCGCTCGCCGAGGATGCTGACGACGTACTTTCCCGGCTCGGCTTCGCGACGACTCTCGTCGACGATCGGACGCTTCGCGTGGCGGCGGTGCCCGCGCTCCTCGCGGACGCGGCCGGGCCGGAGCTCGTCCGCCGGCTGCTCGACGACTTCGCCGGCGGCGACCCCGAACGGACGGTCGAGCGGGCCGTCGACGACCTGCTCGGCGATCTCGCCTGCTACCCGTCGATCAAGGGGAACACCTCGCTCACCGCTGGGTCGGTGACGGCGCTGCTCGCGGCGCTCGACGACTGCGAGAACCCCTACGCGTGTCCCCACGGCCGGCCGGTGCTCGTCGAGGTCGGCCGCGAGGAGCTCGACGCGCGCTTCGAGCGCGACTACCCCGGACACGGTGACGGCGGACACGGCGACGACGGGTAGCCAGCCGACGGAGCGTCGTCGCGGCGCGCACCGCCCTCGCACCTTGGACGCGACCTCACGCCGGTCGAACGCGTCCGAGAATCGCCATGATCGCTCCTCTTCGGCCGTACGGAACCTGATTCGAGCAGAGCGCCCCCGCGTTAGCGCGGGGAGGATGTCATAGCCGGAGATACTGCGCGTGGCGCGTCCCGTCGATGTCGAGGACGTTCGCCTCGTCGACGAAGCCGGCGTCGACGGCGACGGCGACGGCCTCCGCCCCGACGAGGTTCGCCGTCGTACAGCGCGCGAGTGCGTCGGTCACCGCCTCGGCGTCGGCGGTCTCGCCGTCGTAGAAGTCGGGGTCGACGGTGAGCGACACCTCGCCGTTCTCGAACGTCTCGCCGAGGATCTCGTCGTCGCACACCGAGACGAGCAGTCCCTCGGGCGTCTCGCGCTCCGCGAGCAGCATCACCGGACCATCTCCCCCGTCATCGAACCATCTCCTCCTCGCGTTGCCGGCGCACCTCCTCGGCTTCGTCGGCGATCTCTTCGGCGCGCTCGTCCTCGCCGAGCTCCTCGTAGCCGCGGGCGAGCTCCTCCAGCAGTTCGGGGCTCCGGAAGCCGAGCCGCTGGGCGTTCTCGAAGGCGTTGACGGCGTCCTCAGCGAGCCCTCGCTCGAGGAGGAAGAAGCCGCGGTTGTACCACGCCTGCGGGTTTCGCGGGTCGATCTCGACGGCCGCCTCGGCGTGTTCGAGCGCCTGCTCGGTCGCGCCCGACTCCCATAGCGCGTACGCGAGGTTCGTCTCCGCGGCCGCGGCGTGTTCACCTTCGCTGTCGACGTACAGCGCCTCGCGGTGGGCGTCGATGGCTGCCTGCCACTCCTCGAGCTCGGCGTGGGCGGCACCCTTGTTCACCCACGCCTCCTGTTCGACGGCGTCGTCGTCGGTGAACTGCGCCGCGCGCTCGAACGTGTCGACGGCCTGCTCGAACCGCTGGATGCCCATGTACGAGAGCCCGACGTCGATGAGCTCGGCGGCGTCGACGTCCTCGGCGACGGTGTCGCGGCGGTCGAGCGTGTCGGCGACGAGCCGCGAGTCGACCGGGTCGACCTTGCCGGCGTCGACGGTCAGCTCCGGCGGGTCGAGGTCGAACCCCTCGTAGGGGTCGTCGAACCCCTGCCCCTCCGAGAACGGATGGTCCTCGGGGTCGGCGTCTTCGTCAGTCATACCGTAGAGTGGGGCGAGCAGACGCAAAAGGGCTACGTCCGCGACTCGACCGGGAGAATCCGAGGTCGTCGGGTGTACGATTTTTCCGGCGTCGGCCCCTGCGCCCGGACATGCGCGCGTTCGTCTCCGTCGACCTCGACTCGCTCGTCGAGCCCGTCGAGCGGGCGCAGGAGCCGTTCGACCTGCCGGGCGTCGACCCCGTCGACCCGGCCGGCGCCCACGTCACCGTGAAGTTTCTCGGCGAGGTGGACGACCCCGACTCCGTCGTCGACGCGATGGAACGGGCGGTGGCTTCGACCGACGTGGCCCCGTTCACCGCTCACTTCTGCGGCTACGGCGTCTTCCCTTCGATGGAGTACATCTCGGTCGTCTGGGCAGGCGTCGAGTCGGGCGCGACGGAACTGACCCGACTCCACGAGGCGGTCGAGCGGGAGACGACGGCGCTCGGCTTCGAGCCGGAGGACCACCCGTTCACGCCACACGTCACGCTCGCGCGGGTGCGCGACGCCCGGAGCAAGTCCGTCGTGCAGGAGGTCGTCTCGGAGCGCGACCCGACGCTCGGCGACCAGCGGGTCGAGGAGCTCCGGCTGACGGCGTCGACGCTGACCGACGACGGCCCTGTCTACGAGACGGTCGCCGCGGTGTCGCTGTAGCTCGTCGTCGCGAGCGTGGATGCGGCCGGAGTCTCCCCGAGCCGTCTGGCTTTCGGGGCGCCTAAAAATATATATTTTCCGATAGGTTCAGGGTCGTCCGGGCGAAACCTCCGGCATGGCGGAACTCGGGGCGTACCTGCTCGTGTTCGTCGCGGGGCTGATCACCGCGCTCGCGACCGGGCTCGGGGCGTTCCCCTTCTTCATCGTGCGAGAGGTGAACGACCGGCTCAACGTCGCGCTGTGGGGCGTCGCCTCGGGAATCATGCTCGTCGCGAGCGCGTTCGGCCTCGTCCCTGAAGGGCTGGCGACGGGGTCGGCGGTCATCGTGGCCGCGGGGTTGCTCGCGGGCGTCGTGCTCGTCGTCGTCGCCCACGACCTCCTCGTCGACGCGGAGATCGACCCGAAACAGTACGAGGAGGCCGACTTCCGGAAACTCGTGCTCGTGCTCGGCGTGCTCACGGTCCACTCTTTCCCGGAGGGAATCGCCATCGGCGTCTCCTTCGCGGAGCTAAACCTCGTGACCGGGGTCGCAGTCGCCGGGTTCACCGTGCCGGCGCTGGCCGTCGCGATGACCGTCGCCATCTCCGTGCACAACGTCCCGGAGGGGGTCGCCATCTCCATCCCCCTGCGTGACATGGGCGCGTCGCCGTGGCGGATGGTGTGGTGGTCCGTCTTCTCCAGCCTCCCGCAGCCGCTCGGGGCCGTCATCGCGTTCGCGTTCGTCCGGCTGGCGGAGCCGGTGCTCCCCTTCGGCTTCGGCTTCGCCGCGGGCGCGATGGCGTATCTCGTCGTCTCGGAGTTCATCCCCGAGGCGCTAGCGGTGGGCTCCGGTCTCGCGGGCGGCGGCTACCGAGAACTCGTCGCCGGTGTCGGTGCCGGTGGGGTCGGAATGGGGCTGTTGTTGGTGTTCGTCTGAGACAGTTCCGCGAGTGTACGGGGCAGTCTCCGAACCCGCATACTCGTCACCACGACGCTGTTTCAGCGACTGGTCTCTGTCCGTCGCGCGTGTGTCCGACGGGAGTGTGACACCGGCAGAAAGCATATACCGCAGCCGGGCTCCCGCTCTGTCGAGGCCGTCCGACGGCGACACAGCCGTCACACGCTCCTTCACGCCTGGCCGGTCACGAGCGCGTAGCCCAGTCCCCCGAACAGCGCGAGTAGCAGTAGGTACTCCAGGAGAACGATCGTGTTTCGCCGATGTGCGCCTGGCACCGTTCCGGGTAGACGGAGCGAACTCTTCCCGGCCACCATCAGGCGTCGCTCTCTGTCCCAGCCGTGTCGTCGGCGCTCGTGGACTCCGATTCGTCGACGGACTCTCCGTCGGTGGAATCGGGTTCAGCGGTTCCCTCCTCGGTCGCACCATCTCCGAGGGAGCTGTCCTCGCCAGAGTCTCCCGCAGCGGTTCCCTCCTCGGTTGAGTCTTCCTCGGTGGGGGCCTCCTCTGGAGACTCTCCGTCCGTAGGCGTTTCCTCCGTAGCTTCTCCGTCGGCCGGCTTCGTGTCTCCCGTGTCCGTCGTGTTGGCTTCGGGAGCAGTGTCGTCGCCAGCGGCGCCGTCCTCGGTAGACTGCTCGGTTTCGGTCTCGTCTCCGGAAGCGGGGGCCTCGTCGCTTGCATCCGTCGCGTTCGTCCCCGTCTCGTTCTCGCCGCTGTCGGAGGTGTCGGCCTCGTCACCATCGGTTTCGGACGTGGGCTGCTCGCTGTCGTCCGGAGCCGTGTCCTCCACATCGATCTCGCCGTCGCTGCTCTCGAACCCGTTCTCACCGGTCATGGCCGGTTCGTCGAGATCGTTCTCGGTCGCCACGGAATCGCCAGTCGCGTTCGTGTCGGTCCCGTTCGGCGCCGTGGGTGTTTCATCGGTCCCGTTCGTGTCGGTCCCGTTTTCAGCCCCAAGCGCCGAGCTTCCGTGGTCGGTGTTGTTATCGGTTCCCGAGTCAGTGACGTTGCCGTCCGGTGTCTCCTCGGTGTTGTTATCGGCTCCCGAGTCAGTGACGTTGCCGTCCGGTGTCTCCTCGGTGTTGTTATCGGCTCCCGAGTCAGTGACGTTGCCGTCCGGTGTCTCCTCGGTGACGTTGTCGGCGACTCCGTCCGGGACCACGTCGTCCGCGCCGTCGCTACCGTTCAGGTCAATCGCGTTGTCGTCGCTCTCGACCGTCCGGTCAGCAGCAGGCTGACCTGTATCGCTGACGTTCGTGTCGTTCCCGACGGTCGCGTTCGTGTCGTTCCCGTCGGCGAACGTCGAGAACTCGGCCAGCTCGGTTGAATCCGCCTCGAGCGTGACCTCGTCGGGGACCAGGACGTCGGCGGCGAATCCCACGGACAGCGTCTCGTCGTCCCCGAGCAGTGCCATCGTGGGACCGGCCGCGAACCCGACCGTCGCCGCGGCGAGCACCACGAACGCAGCCGCGAGCACCGCGACCGGGTTACTCATCGGCCACCTCCACGTCCGGGCCGCCGTCCGCCCGGACGCCGGATGCGGCGAGTGGCTCAGCACCGACGTCGCGTCGGTCGCGCCGCGCCGCGAGCGTCACCCATCCGGCGAACAGCAACCCGAGCAATCCCGCCGTGAGTGCCCCGACGGACACGGGGTTCGGCGCGGCGACGGCTGCGTACTCTCGGTACACGTTCCACCCTGCGTACGCGAACAGTCCACCCATCGCGAGCAGCGTGAGCTTCAGGTCGACGACCGCAACGGCGACGGCCGGGCTGGCTTCGCTCGATGCGGCCGTCGGTTCGGTCGCGTCGGTCGCTAAAGTCGACGTGGTCGCTTGGTCGTCGTCGATCCGGCGAATCGCCGGAATCGGGGTGTCGGGGTCCCCAGCGTCGGTGTCTCCGTCGTCCGGTCGACATGCCCACGCGACGAGTTCGTTGACCGCGAGCAGACCGAGCGGGACGACGATCAGCGCGACGTAGCCGGCCGGCGTGTTTACCCACAGGATGATGTGCCCGATGAGGGGGATAACGAGGACGACGCGGCCGAGCATTGTGTCCGGTGTCACGACGCCAGCGTCGACGTTCTCGTTCGCATCACCCTTCGTCTCGTAGCCGCCGTCGGCAGTTCCGACGACGCGATGGGTGGTCGGTGCGCCGGCGCCGGCCGCGTATGTGATGATATCGCCAACCCGAACCGGAACCGAGGCGTCGACGATGACGACGTCCCCCGGCGACAGCGCGGGCTCCATGCTCCCCGAGAGGACGACGAACCCGTAGTCGGCACCGACGACCTGCGGGACGGCGAAGACGACGAACGGGACGACTGCCGCGAGCAGGAGGAGCGTCGCGAGGACGCCGCCGACGCGTCGGAGCGTCACGCCGCGACTCACCGCTCCACCTCGTCGCCCGACGCGTCACCGTCGCCCGTCCTGTTCGGCCGCCCTCCCCTGTCGTCGGGCGGGCCGCCTCCCCCGCCGCCCGTGAGCGACGGATCGACACAGCCGGGACAGCCAGATTCGGACTCGGTCGTGCAGATACAGACCGTGACGTGGCTGATGCCCTTACCGTCGGGGGCGTAGACGAGCCCGTCGTCGCTGCCGGGTAGTCCGGCGGTGTCATCGAGGGTGTCGTCGTCGCGGTCGTACTGTTCGAAGCCGGGGCCGCCCTTCACGGCGACCGTACAGAGCCGCGGCACGACGGCGTCGGGGTCGTCGAGTCGGACGAGCCGGAAGGCGACGCCGGTGGTCTCTCCTCCGCTCTCTGCCGTGTCGTATATCTCGAGACCGTACCGGGTATCGCCTTCGGTGAACGCGTAGGTTCCCGGCGCCGCGTAGCTCTCACCGAGCCCCGTCTGCGTGTCGTCAGCGAACTCTAGCTTCCCGAGCGTGCGACAGCAGGGACAGAGCTCGCCGGGAGGGCACGGCTCCGTCCCCCGGTTCGTGAACGGGTTCTGGGGAGTCGTGTTCCGGCACTGTACCGCGGCGAACCACAGCGGCACGTCGACCGCCCCGTCGCCGACGTAGCCGACGAGTTCGTACTCGACGAGCAGACAGACTGTGTCCGCCAGACAGTCGACGCCGTCGGTCGACGGGTCGCCGTCGATCCGTGAGCCGTCCCGGAGCTCGTCGGCGACTTCCCGGAGCGAGCCGTCGGCGATCAGCGCCGTGGCTTTGCCCGTCTCGCAGTCGGCGTACGATAGTGTCAGCCGGAGTGCCTCGCCCAGCGTCGTCGCCGCGGGCGTCGGACAGTCGGCCGCGAGCCACAGCGCCGCGGGGTTGTTGACGGCGTCCTCTCCCTGCGGAAGCGCGAAGGTGACGAGCAGGCTCCCGCTGGAGTCGGTTGCGTCGAGTTCTCCGACCGGCACGTGGATCCGCGGCCCGTCGACGGTTCCGAACCCGCTGTCGGGGTCACCCGCGCCGGGTCCCGTGCGGAGTTCGTACCCGACGACGAGATCGACGACGCCGGTCGTCAGCGACGCACGGAACGCTTCGGCGTCGCCGAACCTCGCAGCAGTGCCGGTGGCGGTGAGCGCGCCGGCGCCGCCCGCCGCAGCCAGCGCGGCCAGCAGGCGCCGGCGGCTGACGCTCATTGTCCACCTCCGAACGGGAACGGGCTCCCGGCACCCGCCGGAACGCCTCCGAACGAGAGGTCGAAGCCGAGACCGTCCCCCTGTGCGCGGTTGTCCGTCCCCTCGGGGAGCTCCCACGCGAGCGCGACGCACCGGAGCGCCCCGACGGCGAGCCCTTCGAGGGCAAGCACGCCGTCCGCGTCGCCGGCGTCGGCGTCCAGCCCGAACGCCTCGCCGAACGTGGCGCGCTCGACGACCGGCGCCTCCAATCCTTCGTCGAACTCCTTCCGACCGTTGCACGTTCCGAGCGGCGATCCGTCGCGCCACAGCTCCACGAATGCGACCTCGTCGAGCTCGCCGTCGTCGTCCGTCACGTCGCCACCTGCGAGCTCGGGGCCGTTCCGGCCGTTCTCCGCGTCGGCGGTGAGGGTCGCGCGGACCCAGACGTCGGTCGGCTCCGCGGCCTCGCGGTCGACGACTTCGAGCCCGACGACGAGCGTACCGCGGTCGCCCGGCAGGACGTTCCCGACGGACACGACCGGTCCCGTAGCGTCCGTCACGTACGTCGCTTCGACGACGTACGCCGGTTCGCTCGCGGGATCGAGCGTGGCGTCGACGCCGTCGCCCGTTCCGGCGTGATTTTCGACGGATGCGCCGTTGTACGTCTCGTACCACGCGACGCGCACCGCGCCGTCTGCCGTGTCGTCGTCCGGCGCGGCGTACGTGTACTGCGTGAAGTCGGGCGTCCGCCGGCCGAGGGAGAGCCCCCCGACGGCGAGCGTCCCGCCCCCGATTCCAGCCAACAGTTCCCGGCGTGTGAATTCCATTGCGTGTTTCTTCCCGGATACGCCGGGTCGGTGATTTCAGGCCGGTCGATCCGGCCCGTGCGTTCGGTTCCGTCCGCGTTCTCAGCTATCCCCATGCCGTTCGGTGGCATAGGTATGGGGCGATGCCCGTTCCGATACGGTGTCCGTACTCCCCGACAGGGGACCGTTACCGTCGCGTGCTCCGACGCGAAACCCACCGGGGGAGTCGAACCTCCGTGCCGCCAGCGTGGGTCGTGCTCGCGTCTCAGGCGGCGAGCTCCGGACCGGAGCCGTCGTTGTGCCGCTCCTGTTCGGTGTAGAAGCCGAGGTCGAAGCCGAGCGTGTCGCCCTGCGCCTCGTTGCCCACGTCGAACGGGAGTTCCCACGACAGCGCGACACAGTGCATCACGCCGTCCCCACGGAACGCGTCGCGGTCCGGGTCGTCTGCCGGGTCCTCCGCCTCGTCGTAGATCGTCGCGCGGTTGCCGTCGAGTGGAACACCGTTCCCCTCGGCCAGTGCCGCGAGGATGGTCCCGAGGCTGTCCTGCATGATGACCTTCTCCGCGACCGTCTGCGCGGCGAGGTTGCCGAACACCGAGGGGACCGCGAGCGGGTCGTCCACGTCGTTGAAGAACGCCGCGTCGCCGCCCGGGCCGCCCGCCGGGCCGGCCATCGCCTGAAGTACGCTGTCGTTCGCGCTGCCGACGGAGATGGTGTACACGTCCGTCGCCGGTGCGGGCGAGGCCGCTCGGGCGTCGTCCGCGGCGCCCGTCGGGGAGGAGAACGACGTACTGCCGCCGCCGTTGAACGATTCACCGTCCGAGAGGACGATGTTCCGCTTTTCGGCTCCCGAACGACCGTTAGCCTGCAGTTCGGCCTGCGCGTCGTCGACGCCTTCGCCGATGTAGGTGCCGGTGGCGATCCCGCCTGCGTTCGAGAACGGGTCCGCGTCGCTGTCGTCGATGTTGGGGTCGTTGTTCGTCCCGCTGACGACGTTCGCGAGCTTTTTCCGGAGCCCGTCGAGTGCCGAATCGACGTCGGAGAGGTTCGTCGTCATCGGCTGCAGGAGTCCGGTCCGGGGCTCCGTGTCGCCGGACCCCTCGCCGTCGAAGTACGCGACGCCGACCTTGGCGTCCGCGTTCTGCGACTGCAGGTAGGCGACGAACTGCCGTGCGCCGAGCTCAACGAGGTCGATCTTCGTCGTCTCGGGGTAGGTGGTGCCGTCGACGGTGATGTCCGCGCCGCTGACGACGCCCCCGTACTGATCGTACAGCATCGAGCCGGAGAAGTCCAGCGTCAGCATGACGTCGACCGGCTCGGCGCCGTCGTACGCGTTGTCGCAGTCCTCGTCGTACCAGAGCGTCGCCTGGATCGCGTCGCCGAGGTCACCGAGGTTGTCGGGGTCGACCCCCATCTCGGGTTCGGCGTGGGTGCCGCCGTCCTCGATGACGTTCCCCGCCTGCATCCAGATGTAGCCGGGGTTGTCACAGAGATGGAGCGAGAACGTGATCTCGCCGGAGTCGCCGGGCTTCACGTCGGTGAACTGCACCAGCGTCTCCATCGCGTCGCCCGTGACGGGATCGGTGCCGAAGTCCGCTTCCGACAGCGGCGGGATGTTCTCACAGTTCAGCCCGGGGATGTTCGCCCCGCTGCTGTCCTCGTCGTCCTCGTCCGGGAAATCGCTGTAGCGGATCTGTCCGGCGTCGTTGTCGGCCGCGATGGACTGCTCGCCGTCGCCGTCGTGGTCCGGGTGAGCGCTGACGAAGGTGTGGCCCTCGCCGAAGTCGTAGGTCTGCTGCCAGTCGAGCTTCAGGTCGAGCGTGCCGGCGGTGAGGGTGTTGTCCGTGAAGCTCTCCTCGTCGGAAAAGAACGCGGAGGTGCCGAGGCCGGCGCCCGCGGAGGCGAGCCCGACGGCGCCGAGGCCGGCGAGCACCTTGCGTCGCGAGAGGTTGTACAGTTGTGGTGGTTGGGTCATTGTTGTGTTATTGTTGTCTTGGTTCCCTGTCGAGGCGAGACGACGTGTCTCGCGCGTGGACGGGGGTAGTTCCGTCAGGCCGTGACGTTGAACGGGTCCTCGTTGTGGCGGACCTGTTCGGTCTCGAACACGAGATCGAACGAGATGCCGTCACCTTGCACGACGTTGCCCACGTCGGCCGGGAGCTCCAGCAGGAGGCAGAACGAGTAGACGCCCTCGCCCTCCGTGTCGTTGACCGGAAGCGGGTCGCCGTTGGCATCCTTGATGATGTAGCCGTTCTCGAGGGCGGCGTTCGCCTCGCGCGCGTTCGTGTAGTGCGCGCGGTCGTCGCCGTCGAAGTCGTCGTCGTCGTCGGTGTCGACGCCGCCGCCGAGGTCGAACGGCTCCTCGTAGTCGATGTTCAGGTCGTCCGAGGCGTTGTTGAACACGGGGTCGAGCGTCGACAGTCCGCTCTTGTCGCCGCTGTCGTCGTACCCCTGCCACACCGTCGCCAGCAGGAACTCGCCCAGATCGGCGTCGTTGTCGCTGTCGCCCTCGGCGCCCTGTTCGGGTTCGGGGTTGGCGCCGCCGAACTCGTCGAAGCTCTCCGTGCGCACCTGCACGTACCCCGGATTGCTTTCCACCTCGATGTCGAAGCAGATGATCGCCCAGTCGCCGGGCTTGATGTCGTCGACCGCGAAGCTGAACGTCGGACTCTCGCCGGTCTGGTTGCCGCCGGAGTCGAAGAACGTGTAGTTGCCGTCCGCGACCGTGGACGACCCCACATCGAACTGCTGGCTCCAGTACTCGTCGGCGGCGACGATCTCGGCGGTCACGCTCATGTCGAGCGTGCCGGCGGTCAGCGAGTTGTTCGTGAAGCTCTCCTCGTCGGAGAAGTACGCGGAGGTGCCGAGGCCGGCACCCGCGGAGGCGAGCCCGACGGCGCCGAGGCCGGCGAGCATCTTGCGTCGCGAGAGGCTGTACAGTTGAGGCTTGTCGTTTGGCTGCATGTTGGTGTTTTCTCCCCCGTGCGACCGCGGCCCCCGTGGAGCGTCCGTCCGGTCTGCTCGGGATACTACCCCCACCACCTAGGGGGTGTTACCTATGTGGCGATTCAACGCTCACAGACCGCAAAACGAGGACTTCAGGGATTTCGTAGGGGTTCCGTACCGTTTCGATCCGGTGGAATACGAACGCCGTACCGCCGGATACGGTCACCGTACCGGTTACCTCTGTAGCCCCTACCGATGCAGTATGGGCTGCCTGTCGCTTCCTCGCGGCGAGTACGCGAACCATGGCTATCGTCGGCGGACGCTATCGAAGGTGTATGTTCGAACGCGCGGGGCTTCCCGAGACGGAGGTGTACTACGTCTTGAGCAACGCGCGGCGCCGCGAGGCGCTCGCCGTGCTGTGGGCACAGCCGGAGGCGCTGTCACTGCGCGAGCTCTCGGAACGGCTCGCGACGGCGGAGTCGGGACTGATGCCCGCGCCGCGCCCGCTCCGCGAGAGCGTCTACAACGCGCTCCACCAGACACATCTGCCGAAGCTCGACGAACTCGGTTTGGTCGCGTACGACCCCGACAGGAAGCTCGTGCGCGCGCTCCCCGGCGCCGGCCAGCTCGGCCGCTACATGGACGTGACGACCCGCGCCGGAATCACCTGGGGTGAGTACTACCGCGTGCTCGGCGTGATCGGACTGTTCGCCACCGTCGCGTCGCTCGCGGGGACCCCCGGTTTCGCCGCGGTCGACCCGCTCGTGCCCGCAACCGTCTCGCTCGCCGCGTTCGCCGTCTCGACGACCTACCAGCTGTTCGCCGCTCGAATCGGTGGCCGCGCCCGGCTCTCGCGTCTCCACCGTCGCGCCCGTGCTCGTCTCCGCTGACGCCCGTGCTCGTCGTATCCTCCGACTCGGCCTAATAAAACGGACCGAACGACCGATTCGACTCTCCTCCCGCTGGTTACAGTACTCCCGCTGGTTACAGTACTCCGTCCGTCACGTCACTCCGCAGTCGTGACGTTGCGCGCGTCGGTCTCGAACAGCCGTGCGTTGCAGTCACCGCAGGTTGCCGCAACGACGTCGTACTCGCGACAGCAGGAGCTGACGCGTTCGGTTCCGAGCGACACGTCGCCCGCACAGACGGGACAGGTGCCGAGACAGGCGCGGACCGCCGACACCGTTCGGCCACGCGCGGCGTTCGGCACCGACGCCCACTCGTCCGTCCACCTGCCAAGCGTCTCGTGTGCCGCGAGGTCGGCGACGAACGCTGCGCGAGACTCCCACTGCCCGACCGTCGTGTCGTCGACTAGAACGCGCCACGAGTCTCCCACCGCGGCGAAGGAGAGGCGCTCGGGGTCGACGGCGAGCAGGTCGGCTGCGACGGCGGTCACCGTCGCCTCGTCGCGGAAATCGAGCGCGACCTCCCCGAGCGCGTGCTCGAACGCCGGCGTGAGCGCCACGTCGTCCTGCTTGTCGACGAGGACGCCGGCCCGCTCGAGAAAGGCGACGGCGTCGAAATCAGGGTCGGCCGCCGTCGCAATCGTCGGCTTCTCCCCGGCCTTCCCGAACCACCCGAGTACGCGCTCGGGGAGATACCGTTTCGTCAGCTCGGGCGTTCCCGGGACGAGGTAGCCGCGGGCATAGATGCTCGCGAGCGCGACCGCGCCGACCGCGGCGGCCGCAGGGAGCGAAACTGCCGCCGTCGCGCCGGTCAGTCCCGCAGCGATGACGAGATTGACGGCGGTACACGGGAGACAGCGGTTCTCGCCCGTGTACTCCGGGCGTTGGAGCCGTGGACCCCCGGCGGAGGCGCGTTCGTTCGATTGACTCATGTGTTATCGGAACTGCGTACGTCGTTTCCGAGCATAGGTATGTGCCGCGTACTCAGGCGGACGGTCGAAATTAGCTGCCGTTCGTTAATCGGGTTGGGACGATTATTGTGATACGTGTTATCATGTGAGGGGATAGGCAGGTTAATGTTCACAAACGCAGATAGATGGTCGTGAGTGGGGGAACACAAGGGTCGGTGGTGAGCGGCAGCGGCCAGGGGAATCGTCCCTCGGCGGAGTATCCGCTATCGACCGAGACGATATTCGAGACGTTGAGCAGTCGCCGCCGTCGCTACGTACTGCATTACCTGACACAGCGGGACGAGCGGGTGACAGTCCGCGACCTCTCGATGCAGATCGCGGCGTGGGAGAACGGCGTCGAGCGGGACGCAGTGACGCCGAAGGAGCGGAAGCGCGTGTACACGGCGCTCCACCAGACGCATCTGCCGAAGATGCACCGGCTCGGGGTCGTCGCCTACGACGACGGCCGGGGGACGGTCGCCCTGACTGACTGCGTTCGGGAGTTCGACATCTACCTCGACGTGGTGTCGCGTGACGACCTCCCGTGGAGCCAGTTCTACCTCGCGTTCGGCGGCGTTCTGGCCACACTCGTCGTCGTCGCGGCGCTGGGCGTCCAGCCGTTCTCGGCCGTCGGCGGGTTCGGCTACGCGCTGTTCGTCGCGCTGGCGCTCACCGCCGTCGGGGCGTATCACACGTCTCGGGATCGGAAGACGATCATCGGCCGAGCTGATACGCCACCTGACGTCGTTGCACCGCCGGAGACGGCAGAACAGGAGCGGTCGGACTGACCGAACTGTCTGCCCGACTTGGAACGACACCGAACGGCGTCTCGACTATCGAGCCTGTCTCAGCGTTGATTCAGGCGCTATCGACGGCCTCTTCGTCGACGTCCGGCTCGCTCCGGTCAGCCGCCGTCCGTATCTCGTCTTCGAGCTGTTCGCGGCCCTTCTTAAACTCGCCAATCGCCTCGCCCGTCGACCGCGCGAGTCCTGGGAGCTTGTCGGCGCCGAACAGGAGCACGGCGAGCAGCAGGATGACGAGCAGTTCGGGACCGCCGGGGATGCCGATGAACGCCGGTAGGAACGTGTTCATGGCCTGACTGAGGGGGCTGAGAACATAAGCATGAGACGCCTACCGGGGGAAACGTTCTCATCCACGGGACCCCAGACAGTCCCCGTGCGCGTCCTCGTCGCGGCCGCCGGTTCTCCCGGCATCGACGCAACCGAGACGCTCGACGCGGCCGGCTTCAGCGTCGAGCACGTCGCGACGCTCGCGGACACACGGGTCCGAGCAGCGACCGTCCCCGTCGCCGTGATCGGTGACCTCCGCGACGCGGGAGCCGCGTCCCTGCGCGACCGGCTCCGCGATGCTGGCGTCGACACGCCGCTCGTCGGCCTCGGTCGCGCGGGCGAGTACGCCGTGACGGTCGACGGACCGAACGACGAGCGGCTCCCCGCGGCGGTTCGGCTCGCCCCGCACGCTGTCGCCTACCGCGAGGCCGTCGACGATCTGTACGAGCGATGCCGACGACAGGTAGAAGGTGGCGACGCGGACGGCGACGATGAGAGGGACACGGACGAGGGTGATGTGGACGTGTCGGTCGCACGCCGGACGGCGACGGACCGTCTCGAGCGTGCGCGCCAGCTCGCGGGCCGAACGCCCTACGAGTATCTCCTCGAGGACTGAGGACTCACTCGCGGTGGTCACTCAACCACGCCTCGCCGAAGTCGACGAGCGCGCGCTGGTCGTACAGCGTCGCGTCGGCGGCACCGACCGTTCCCGTCGCGACGGAATCGGGCAGTTCCTCCGCGAACGCGGCCGCACACGCCGCGAAGTCGCCGTCGTCGTGGTCGAGCTCCTCGAAGGTGACCCACGCGCGGTCGCCGCCGACCACGACCGGCGCTCCGGATTCGGTCGTCGGCTGTGTCCAGTCGGCGCGGTGTTCGGCGAGGTGGAGCGAGGTGTTGCGGCCGGGGTCACAGCCGAGCACGAGCACGGAGCCGCCGCGCTCGTAGACGGCCCCGAGCGGCGACGCCTCGCCGAGCCCGGTTTCGAGCCGGTGGGTCGCGGTGATCGCCTCGGCGTCGGCGCCGAGCGCCGCGAAGGAGTAGTGCGGGTGATCGCTGCGGACGGCGTCCCCGTAGTCGCGGAGACACTCCGGTATGGCGCCCATGCCGCGCGTCGGGGTGACGTCGGGCCGGTAGGCGGGCTTCGTCGCCCGGATTGGCTCGTACCACGACTCCGGCACCGGGGGATTGCTGAACGACGCGGGGTCCATCAGTTGTGTGGAGTGGGTCGGAACGACGAGCGTCCCGTCCGGGCCGACGGCGTCGCGGAGCCCTTCGACGACACCATGTGCGCCCCCCGGAACCCAGCCGACCACCGACAGCGACGAGTGGACGAGCAGTACGTCGCCCGCCTCGACGCCGAGCGCTCGGAGATCGGCGGTGATCCGATCCGGCGTCACCGGCTCGTCGACGCGGTCGACGGGGGAGACGGCGTTGTCAGCGCCGTCGGCGTCGTCGCTCACGGGCACCACCGTGCGTGCATGCCCCGGCGGAGTTGGGTCGTCGACATAGGCTTTCGGCCCGTCGTTAGCGTGCTAGCATGGCTCGTAGCTGCTCGCGCGAGAAGAGGCTCGTCGGCTCGTCCATGTGGACGCCGATCTCCCCCGAGAACGCACGGAGGCCGAGCCGCTGGAGCGGTTCGGGGAGCGAGTAGCCGGCGCGCACGAGGTGGCCGAGCCGGATCTCCCACCGGAGGTCGTCGCGCCACGCCGTCTCGTAGTCGCCCAGCGTTTCGGGTCGAGCCGGGTCGACGGTCCGCGCCGCGTGGTCGGCTGCGCGCATCCCGTAGAGGATACCGCCGCCGGTGAACGGTTTTGTCTGCCCCGCTGCGTCGCCGACGAGCAACGACCGCTTCCCGATGACCCGTTCGGGCGGACCGACGGGGATGACTCCGGAGCAGCGTCGGTCGATGTCGGCGCCGTACTCGGTGACGAGGTCGTCGAAGCGGCCGTTCGGGTCGTCGCCCGGCGAGACGGCGAGGCCGTACTCGACCCCGGCGTCCCCGCGGGGTATTCGCCACGCGAAGAAGCCCGGAACGGTGAGATGGACGTCGACGAAGTCAGTCGCGTCGGGTTCGGGGTCGAAGCCGAGCACGCCGTGGAGATACTCGGCCGGCTCCGGCAGGTCACACGCCGACCGCACCCGTGAGTTCGGGCCGTCGGCGCCGACGACGAGCCGCGCGTCGAACGTCTCCACTCCGTCGGCGCCGCGTGCGGTCACCGTCACGGATTTGCGGTGCTCCTCGACGCCGGTGACGGTGTGGCCGTCGCGCACGTCGGCGCCCGCGTCGGCTGCGGCTGCGGCGAGCGTCCGGTCGAGGCCGACGCGGTCGACGGCGTTCGAGATCGGCGCGTCGCGGTAGAACGGGTAGGCCCGCGAGTCGGCGCCGCCGAGGTGGAAGCGGGCGCCGCGGATGGCGTTCTGGAACAGCTCGTTGCGGGCACCGTCGGACTCGCTCCGCTCGTCCGGCGAGCCCACGCTCGCATCGCTCGCGTGGACCGAATCGGGAACGTACTCCCAGACGTCGAGCGAGACGTGGCCCGAACAGGCGAGCGGCTTTCCGACCTCACCCTGTTCGAGAACGAGCACGTCGCGGCCGCGCTCGGCGGCCGACCGGGCGAACCGCGCCCCGGCCGGGCCGGCACCCACGACGACGAAATCGCGCATACCCTCGGGTTCGGCGGCGCGGGTAAGTGCTTTTCAGTCCGCCGCCGTCAGCCGACGAGCAGTCCCGCGGGCGGCGCGTCCGGCAGGTCGTCGCCGTCGACGACCCGGTTCCACGCCTCCCCGCCGTCGTCGCTCCGGTAGAGCCCGCGGTTCGAGAGGGCGACGAACGACCCCGGCCCGTCGACCCGGACGACGGCCCGGTAGCAGCCGTCGCCGGCCGGCAGGTCGTCAACCCGGCCCCAGCCGTCGCCCGCGTTCCGGTAGACGGAGGCGACGCCGCGGCGGTGGGCGTGGGTCGCCGACCGGGCCGACGTGAGGACGCGCACCTCGTGGTCGGCGGGGTCGACCGCGACGCTCCAGCAGTATCGTTCCTCGAGCCCCGCCTGCGGATACGTCCACGAGTCGCCGCCGTCGGTCGACTCGGCGTAGCCGTCGCCGGCCGCACAGTAGAGCCGTCCCGACTCGTGAGCGACGAGTTCGTGCGTGTCGCGGCGCGCGCCGGGCACCCGGTCGCGCCACGTCTCACCCCCGTCGTCGGTTCGGACGATCGCGCCGGCCTCGACGGCGACGTACCAGCGCCCCTCGCGGCTCGGGTCCGGCTCGAGCCACCGGACGTGGTGTGTGTCGGGCCGCGGCGGAAACGACCACTCGTCGCTCGACGGGAGCGTCGTCAACTCGGGGAGCGGCGCCCACGTCTCACCGTCGTCGCTGCGGTAAACCGCGCTCGGCTCGGTACCGAGCCACCACTCATCGGTCCAGGGGTTGCGGGCGACGGCGGTGACGTGCCCCTCAAACAGGCGTCGAGCGCTCCCCTCCGCGAGTTCGTAGAAGCCGTCGGTCGTCCCGACGAGCGCCGCTCCGTCGGGGGCGGGCGCGAGACAGGTGACGCCGTCGAGCTCGGTTTCGCGGACGCAGCCGTCGTCGATCGTGAACACGCGGCCGTGGAACGCAGCGAGCATCGGCTCAGTCGTCGCCGAGGAACCGGCGGAGGACGAGGATCGCGACGAGCCCGACGGCGACGGCCGCGACGGCACGGAGCCCCTCGTCGTCGTCGGAGAGTTCGGGGGACTCCTCGTGGGTCACAACCGTGCCGTCGTCCGAGCCGTTCCCGGAAACGGCCTCGACTTCGACGGTCGTCGCGTCCTCGTCGGCACTCTCGTTCGGCGCGTCGACCGTGTCCGGCTCGTCGTCGGCCGCTTCGTCGGCTGCGTCCAGGTTGTCGTCGACTGCTTCGACCTCGATCGCGTCGTCGTCCGACTCCGTCTCGTCGGTTTCGGGTTCGTCCGCTTCCTCGTCGGTCGTCTCTTTCTCGTCGGCCGTATCCGATTCCTCGTCACCCGCGTCCGACTCCGCCTCGGTCTCTTCTGGTTCCTCGCCGGTCTGCTCCGCCTCCCACGCGTCGAGTTCGCCCTCGCGTTCGAGGAGCCACCAGACGACGTTGTTCCCCTCCGTCGTCCGTTCGAGCAGGCCGTCGTCCGCGAGCCGCTGGAGGCGCGTCCGGGTCGTCCCCCGGGTAACGGGGAGATGTCCCGCGACTTCCGTCGTCGTCATTCGCGGGGCGTCGTTCGAGCGCAACACGTCGAGGATGGTCTCGTCGTCGACGGACGTGGACATATCGGGATAGACGGCTCGCCGGAAGTTAAGGCTACCCGACCGCCCGAGGGTTCAAGTACGAAACCGCGGCCACGGACGGCGTGCGCTGACCGGTGCCCCGGCGCGTCCAGCGGGAGCGCGACACCGCGCGTCGGGGACGGGGTACGGTGTCGCCTGTTCGCCAGCCGGGTGCTGCGAGCGACTGCCCCGCCCTGCTCGTCGCGCCCGGAGATCGACTCAATTCGACTTGATTCGGCTCGACTCGGCTCGTCTCAGTCGTCCGCCGCGGGCGCCTCCGCTCCCTCGCTCTGCTTCAGCTGGTGGCGCCGGCTGTCGGAGCGTGGCCCCTCCGCCTCGACGGCCGGAAGCAGGTCGCGCAGGTAGCGACCCGTGTGGGATGCGTCGACCGCGGCAACCTCCTCGGGGGTCCCCTCGGCGACGAGTTCGCCGCCGTGCTCACCGCCCTCGGGACCGAGGTCGACGATGTGGTCGGCGTTCTTTACGAGGTCGAGTTCGTGTTCGACGACGGCGACGGTGTTGCCGTCGTCGGTGAGCCGCTGGAGCACCTCGATGAGCTTCCGCTCGTCGGCGGGGTGGAGCCCCGTCGTCGGCTCGTCGAGCAGGTACAGCGCGTCGCCGGCGTCTTTCTTCCCGAGCTCCTCGGCGAGCTTCACGCGCTGTGCCTCGCCGCCGGACAGCGTCGTCGACGGCTGCCCGAGCCGCATGTAGCCGAGGCCGACGTCTTTCAGCAGCTGCAGCCGTCTGCGGAGCCCCGAGTGCGACTCGAAAAAGTCGTACGCCTCGTCCACCTCCATGTCGAGCACGTCGGAGATGGTCGCCCCCTTGTACTCGACCTGGAGCGTCTCGTCGTTGTAGCGGGCGCCGCCACACTCCTCGCAGGGGACGTACACGTCAGAGAGGAAGTTCATGTCGATCTTGACGGTCCCCTGCCCGCCGCAGGCCTCACACCGGCCGCCCTTCACGTTGAACGAGAAGCGCCCCTTCTCGTAGCCGCGCTGCTTGGCGAGCTTCGTCTCCGCGAACAGCTCGCGGATGTGGTCGAAGACGCCGGTGTACGTCGCGGGGTTCGACCGCGGGGTCCGGCCGATGGGCGACTGGTCGATGAGCCGCACCGTTTCGATCTCGTCGATCCCCTCGATGTCGTCGTGCTCGCCGGGGTACACGTCGCTGTCGTTCATCCGCTTGCGCAGCCCCTTGTAGAGCACCTCGTGGAGCAGCGTCGATTTCCCGGAGCCGGAGACGCCGGTGATGGCGGTGAAACAGCCGAGCGGGAAGGAGACGTCGAGGTCGTCGAGGTTGTGCTGGCGGGCGCCCCGGACGGTGAGGTAGCCGTCGGGATCGCGCCGCTCGTCCGGTACCGGGATGGCCTTTCGCCCGGCGAGGTAATCGCCGGTCGTAGATTCCTCGGTCGCCATGATCTCCTCGACGTCGCCCTGCGCGACGATCTCGCCGCCGCGCTTCCCCGGCCCGGGCCCCATGTCGATGACGTTGTCGGCGCGCCACATCGTCTCCTCGTCGTGTTCGACGACGAGCAGCGTGTTTCCGAGGTCGCGGAGCCCCTCCAGCGTGTCGAGCAGCTTGTCGTTGTCGCGCTGGTGGAGGCCGATGGATGGCTCGTCGAGGACGTACAACACGCCGACGAGCCCGGAGCCGACCTGCGTCGCGAGCCGGATGCGCTGGCTCTCGCCGCCCGACAGCGTCGACGCCTCCCGATCGAGCGTGAGGTACTCCAGTCCGACCTCCTGCATGAAGCCGAGTCGCGCGCGAATCTCCTTGAAGATCTCCTCGGCGATGGTGCGGTCGCGCTCCGACAGCTCCGTTTCGAGCCCCTCGAAGTGCTCTAAGGCGTCGCCGATGGACATCTCGTTCACCTCGGTGATGGCGGTGCCGGCGACGAGCACGGCCCGCGACTCCGGGCGGAGCCGCGTCCCCTCGCAGGCGGGACACGTCGTCGTCGCCATGTACTTCTCGATGTGGTCGCGAGTGCTGTCGGAGTCCGTCTCGATGTAGCGGCGGTCGAGGTTCGGGATGACGCCCTCGAACCGCTTCTCCTTCCGACGGGTGCCGTTCTTCGTCCGGCGCTCGAAGACGACCTCCTCGTCGGTGCCGTAGAGGAACGCGTCCTGCACGTCGGCGTCGAGCTCCGCGAACGGCGTCTCCACGCTCACGCCGAAGTGCGCGGCGACGGAGTCGAGCCGCGTCCGGTAGTACGACCGGCCGTACGACCACGGTTCGAACACGTCCTTGATCGGCTTCGACGGGTCCGTAACGACGAGGTCCTCGTCCACCTCCTTCGTCTCGCCGATGCCCTCACACTCCGGGCAGGCGCCGTGTGGGCTGTTGAACGAGAACGAGCGCGTCTCGATCTCCGGGAGGTCGATGCCGCAGTGCGTGCAGGCGAGTTCCTCGGAGAAGGAGACCGTGAGCCGGTCGTCCGAATCTCCTGCGAGGTCGCCTGTCGAGCGCGTCTCCGTGCCGAGGTCGACGCCCCCGGGCGGGTCGGGAAGGATGAGCTTCAGGGTGCCGTCCGCCTCCTCGAGGGCAGTCTCCACGGAGTCGGTGATCCGCGAGCGCGCCTCTTCGGTCGCCCGGACGCGGTCGACGACCACGTCGACGGTGTGGTTGTAGTTCTCGTCGAGGTCGGGTCGCTCGGTCGTGAGGTCGTACGCTTCGCCGTCGACCTCGACGCGGGCGTAGCCGTCGCTCACGAGCTCGTCGAACAGGTCCTCGAAGGCACCCTTCTGGTCGCGCACGACGGGCGCGGCCAGCTTCAGCCGCGTCCCCTCGGGCAGGTCGAGCACGCGCGAGACCATGTTCTGTGCCGACTGCTCGCCGACCTCGCGGCCGCACTCCGGACAGTGGGGCGTGCCGGCGCGTGCGTACAGGAGCCGCAGGTAGTCGTGGAGTTCGGTGACCGTACCGACCGTCGAGCGCGGGTTGTTCGCGGCGTTCTTCTGGTCGATGGAGATCGCGGGTGAGAGCCCCTCGACGTTCTCCACCTGCGGTTTGTCCATCTGTCCGAGGAAGTTTCGGGCGTACGCGGAGAGCGACTCGATGTAGCGGCGCTGCCCCTCTGCGTATATCGTATCGAAGGCGAGCGAGGATTTTCCCGACCCGGAGAGGCCGGTGACGACGGTGAACTCCTCCCGCGGGACCCGGACGTCGATGTCCTGGAGGTTGTGTTCCTCGGCCCCTCGGACCTCGATGTACTCCTTGCTCATCTGGTCGTGTCGAGGGGTGGACGGCCCGAAACCCTGTCGGTCGCTCGTAGCTCTCGCCCCGTCCGACCCGTCGTGTCGTCGTCGACATCCGTCTGCCTGCTCCGATCCGGGTCGCCCGACAGGACTAACCCGCCCCGACCACAGCGACCGATTATGAGTGAGGACGAGGAGACGCCGGCGTTCGACCTCGACCAGCGCGCGTGGGGGCTCGCCGAGGCGGCCGACGCCGAGGTGGAAACCGTCTCGGTCGACGCCCTCGACGCGGAACGGAACGACCCGGAGACGGTCGTCCTCGACGTTCGTGACGTCCGCGAGCGGTGGATCGAGGGCGCCATCCCGGACGACTACCACGCGCCTCGGGGGATGGTGGAGTTCTGGGCCGACCCCGAGACGAAGTACTACAAGGACTTCTTCCACCCCGATACGCGCTACGTCTGCTACTGCAACGAGGGCGGCCGGTCGGCGCTGGTCGCAAAGCGGCTCCGCGAGATGGGCTTTTCCGACGTGGCCCACCTAGACGGCGGGTTCACGGCGTGGCAGGGCGCCGGCATGGAGACTGTCGCCGTCGAGCAGCGCGACTACTCGGACCGGTAAGGGGGGCGTCGGGGTGTTCCGGCCCCGAAGCTTATCAGCGAGCCCGGAGCAGACGGGGTATGTCAGCCGAGTACGATATCAGCGGCGTCGAACTCACCGACGACCGCTACACGGTGGTCCAGTCGCTGATACGGAACAAGTACCGTGCCGAGGACGCTGCCGGGAACGTCGTCCTCCGCGGGAAACAGAAGATGTTCAAGCTGAAAGAGGAGTTCCCCTTCACCGATGCCGACGGGCGGGACGTGTTCACGGTGAAGGCGGGCGGCATCATCGACGTAGCCGGCGACTACGTGCTGTCGGACGCCGAGACCGGCGAGGACGTCGTCATCCTCGACAACGACTACTCGATCTTCCAGGACACGTGGACGGTCCGTGACGCGGACGACGAGCGCGCGCTGGCGAAGATCGACTCCCGCGGTGCCCTGACCACTATCGCGCGCAACGTCCTGCCGTTCGGCCACTGGATCCCCCACAAGTACGAGATCACCGATACGGACGGCGACCACGTCGGGACCATCGAGGGGAAGTTCTCGCTGCGCGACACGTACGTGATAACTATCGACGACGCGAGCGACGTGCCGAAGGAGCCGGTCGTCGCCGCCGCGATGGTCATCGACGCGATCCAAGGGAACTGAGCCGCGCCCGAGGACCGCGGCCGTTTATCAATCCACGGCCGAATATGTGCGCGAGTTTCCCAGTTCACTGGACCCGGCGTGACCCCTCTTCCCGTGTCCTCGCGTACCCTGACGTGTAGGTGACTCAGATGTCCGTCGCAGATCTCGAACGTGACGTCTTTGGACAGCCCTTACGACCGATGGAGCGTGCGGTCTCCGGCCTCGTCATCGTCGCCGGGGCCGTCGGCCACGCCGCGCTCGCGACCGCCGCGTTGTTGCTGTTCTACGTGGTCCTGTTCGTCGCCTGAGCGTCCGGCCCGACCGTTCTCAGGGGGTCGGCCGCTTCCTCTTCGATGAGTTCCACGGATACGTATCCGGCTCCGTTCGAACGGCGGAACGGGTTGACGCGTGCGGTGCCGGCTTCACGCCCTTCGCGTGCCACTCTCACGCTCGATTCCCGCCGCAGTCGGTCGGAAACGACAACCCTGATACGTCCTGACCGAGTAGTCAGGACATCTCGGTTCGCGTCCCCAATCCGGTCCGCTTCGTAGTCCTCGCCGTCGGCCTGCTCTTGGCACGCTTTGGCGTGGTCGACGAGCGGCGCGTCCGGCGGACGACCGATCTCGCGTGGCCGCGGGTCGTCACCGGCATCGCCCGGATGTCGAAGAACGCCGTCGACGTGGCGATGGTGGGTATCGTGCTCGGCTCGGCCGGAATCGCGGGCGTCGGCTTCGCCGGCCCCTACTGGGGTATCGCCTTCGCGCTCGGCGGCGGGCTCGCGGCCGGCACCATCGCGCTCGTCTCACAACACTTCGGCGCCGACGCGGAAGACGGTGTGGGACAGGCGGTTCGGTCGTCCGTGCTCGTCGTCGCCGCCGTCACGCTCCCGATGGTCGCCGTGCTCGCGGCGTTCGCCGAGCCGCTCATCGCGCTCGTGAGCGGCAACGAAGCCGCCGTCGCCATCGGCGCGGACTACCTCCGCGTCGTCGCCTTTGGCGTCCCGTTCGCCGCCTTGAACCTCGTCGGTTCGCGGGTGTACATCGGCGTCGACGACGCGTGGACGCCGATGGCGGTCCGCGGCGGCGGCGCCCTGTTGAACATCGGGCTCAACGCGCTGTTCATCTTCGGCTTCGGGATGGGCGCCGTCGGCGCGGCGACCGGCACGGTGCTCTCGAACGTCGTCGCGACGGGCGTCTTCGCGGTCGGGCTCTCTCGGGGCCGGCTCCCCGGCATCGGCGAGCTCCCGGTGCAGGTCGACCCGTTTGGCCCGTACGTCGACCTCGCGACGGCTCGCGACATCGTCGACATCGGAACGCCGGTCGTCGGCCGCTCGATGGTGTGGACCGTCGCGGAGTTCCCGATGCTCGCCATCGTCGACGCGTTCGGCGTCCACGTCGTCGCCGCGTACGTCGTCGCCCGGCGCATCTGGGGCATCATGAACACGCCCGGCTGGGGGTTCGGCCTCGCCTCCTCGTCGCTCGTCGGGCAGTCGCTCGGCGCCGGCGACGAGGCGGAGGCGGAGGCGTTCGGCGAGGATGTCATCCGACACGCCGTCGGCGTCTACGTCGTCTCCGCGCTGCTGGTCGCGGCGCTCGCCGACCGGATCGTCGTCGCGTTCGTCGGCAGCCCCGTTGACCCGGCGGTGCCGGTCGCCATCACGCTCGTCTACGCCGCCTGTTTCGCGGTCGTGATGCAGGGGGTGTCGGGCGGCGCGGCCGGCCCGCTCGACGCCAGCGGCGACACCCGGTGGCCGTTCCTCGCGCAGGCGGTCGGGATGTTCGGCTGTTCGATTCCGTTGGCGTATCTCGGCGCCACCACGCCGCTCGGGCTGTGGGGGCTGTATCTCGCATTCGTCGCCGAGACGGGGGTGCCGGCCGCGCTGAACTACTACCGGTTCCGGACGGGACCGTGGAAGGCGGTCAGTCGGAGCTACCGGCCGGGACAGCCTGCCGACGACTGAGCAAGAACTCTCCAATTATTTTCTTCTACTAGTAAACTAAATTCTAATAAGATAAAAATCAATCGCTGAACGCGCTCCCGGGCGCCAATGGTGCCCCTCGAGTTGTGCTGCTTACGCTGCGCGGATTCAGCATCACCGATGGACGCCGGTCGACTTACCCCGAGGGTGGATCGACTGCTCCGAGTTGCTCGAACACGCTCATCGCGTCGGCGATCGACCACATCTCAGTGATCGCGCCGTCTTCGACGCGGTACATCGCCCACTCCTCGTACTCGACCTCGTGGTCCGTGGGCTCGATTCCCCTGAACTCGCCCTCGTGGGTCCCCTCGACCGTCCACCGGACCACAACCAACTCGCCCTCGGCGACGAGGTGTTCGGTTGTGGCAGTCGCGTCCGGAAACGACTCGAAAAAACTCCACTCACTGTCGACCATCTTCTTGGAATCGAGGCGTTCGTCCTCGTCGCCGTGGACAACCACTTCCGCGGCGAACGTCTCGGCCCACGCTTCCCTGTCGCGGTCGTTCCATGTCTCAGTGAGCCGTCGGATCACGTCCTTGGGGTCCTCGACAGCCATGGGAGACCGCTCGTCGACTGGATACTAAGTCTTCACTCCGTCTCGACGCCGATTACGGCCAACTCCTCGTCTACGGTGAAAGTGATCCGATCACCGTCGACGGCGAACGTGAACCACCCCTCGAAGGGATCGGTCGAGCGCACCTCTTCCTCGTACTCCCAGCCCCAGTTCCAGGGGTCGGCAAGCGGGTTGTACCCTCGGGCAGTCACGAACGCGAGCAGTTCGGTCCGGGCCGTCAAGTGCACCGAGACAACGCTCCCGTGTTCGAACGGACAGTTCGAACACGCAGTGCGGAAGCTAACGGCCTGGCGCCGTCCACAGTGGTCGCACGGTCCGTCGTTCCCGTCGTGGCCCTCACACACCATCACCTCGTGGTCGACCCTGGCGGAACAGCGGGGACAGACGCCGTTGGCCGCCACGAGGAGTTCGGCGTAGGCCCAGGTGAACGCCGTCGCGAGGACCTCCGCGGCGTTCCGACCTTGGACACCCGCCGGCGGGAGTTTGAGCACCCCGAGGTCACCGTATCCACCGGGCATTCTCGGGTTCGCTCTCGTCGCCGACTCGCCGTACAGCCCGGAACACTCCGTACAGTACCGCTCAACGCGTTCTTGCTGATACGCCACTTCGATCGTGGCGCCACAGTACGGACAGGGCCACTCCTCGATCTCTGTCCGCTCGATTACGGGGTTCTCGGTCATCGCTCCCGAGAGAACGGCTTCGACGACCCGCCGCCCGGGTTGGCGGAGGGCGTACCCCTCGTCGACCTTCGAAACGAAGTGGCCGACGACCTTGTCGAGGTGGTAGTTGAACTGTGCGCCCTGACTGATCCCCACCTGCTCGCGCAACTGAGTGAACGACAGCGGCCCATCGGCCCCGCCCAGCGCTTGGAGAATCTGGACCCGGGTCTCGTTGCCGAGGACGGCAAACGCCTCGTCGGGCGAGGGGGTAGAGCCGTCTGAGGCCTCGATGTTCGCTGTCATATGTGGGTTCAGAGCGTAAGAACACCTAAATCATCTCCCGCTGTCGGGAGGTCCGGCGAACCTGACCTATCGGTTTCGTGTCTAAAGGGCTGTTGAGACGATTTCGCGACTAAAATGTTCTTCAGATAACATTTATGATGTCAACGACCCCCATCATTCGTGCCGGCCTTCGACGGACCCACAACGGTAGGGCACGGGGACGGTGCGGAGAGAAGAGTCGCTCGCGAACCGAGCACACGAGAGGGGGGACGGACGCATGCACGATTCAACACACACGGACCGGCGAACCGTACTGAAAACGCTCACCGCGACCGTCGTCGGGGCGGGCGTCACGACCGGCACGGTGACTGCAACGACGGTGGGACGAGCCCGCGGCCGCCCGGACGTCGAGGTCGTCGCGAAGCACGACCACGGCTCCGGAGGCCACACGTTCGAGCTCAGTACCGACGAGGTCGCCGCCGGATGGACGACTATCGAGTTCGACAACCGGAGCGAGCACACACACTTCGCGTATCTGCCGAAGCTTCCGGAGCAGGCACTTAGCGATGCCGAGGACGCGGGGATGACGCCGCTGGCGTTCTACGTCGACACCGTCACGCGACCGTTCCAGTACTTCTGGGACTCGCAGGTTGACGGGAAAACGCCCGACGAGGACGACCTGAGCGACTACTACGAGTCGTTCTTCCCGCCGTGGTTCTCGACACCGGACCCGCTTCCATTCTACGGCGGCGCTGGACTGACCTCGCCCGGGCACACGTCGACGACGACGGTGGAGCTGGAGCCCGGCACGTACATCGTGGAGTGTTACGTCAAGAACGACGACAACGACTTCCACTCCTATCTCGGCATGATCGACCTGCTCACGGTGACTGACGAAGCGTCCGGTGCCGAAGAGCCGGAGTCGACGATCGACCTCACGCTTTCGAACGAGGGAATCGCTGGTACCGAGGACGTCCGACCCGGTCGGCACACCGTGGCGGTCGACGTTGAGAGCCAACAGCCGTACTCAAACCTCGTCGGACACGACCTGCATCTTGTTCGACTGAACGATGACACCTCGGTCGACGACGTGAACGGTTGGATGAACTGGGCCGACCGAGCACAGTTCATCGCGGACGGGGACGAACCGGGGACGTTCCTCGGTGGTGTACAGGACATCTGGACGACCGATCTGTCCCGGACTGGGTACCTCGACGTGACCCTGAAACCAGGAGACTACGTCTGGGTTGCCGAGGTTCCGAATCCAGAGGATAAGAACCTACTGACGGAGTTCAGCGTGCCTGCGAGGGGTGGGAAGGGGGAGTAACGGCCGACGACCGACGCTGTATCGACGGCTGCTGCGAACGGTTCGAGGGAAGGGGGGAGTCGACAACTCACGGGGATTGCCCCGACGGTCGCTTTTGTTCTCGGACGCCGCCCAGAGCGTGGAATCAGTCCGATCGCTCGATTTCGACGACGTCCAGGGTCTCGTCCAGCAGCAAGGACAGTTCGTCCCCCTCGTACCGGATCGTAACGCGGACTCGTGGCGGCTCCTCGGAGACGAGCTCCTGCTCGTGGTCGGAAATGAGCTCTCCGCGTCGGCGGAGGCTCTCGAATGAGCCGTCGTCATACTGAACGTTCACGCCCCGCTCGTAGTAGAACGCGATGACTGCCGGATGGTGAAGAACGACCGTCCGCGGGGGTGCCTCGTGGTGGTTCTTACAGACGGGGCACCGGAACTGAGCCTGGACGGCAAATTGCCGCCCGCAGCGGTCACAGACGCCCTCGGCGTCGTGGTCCGCGCAGACGTCGAGTGACTGCGTTATCGGCCCGGAGCAGGCGTCACAGACGCCTTCGACCGCGAGCTGGATGTGGGTCTTTCCCGTGAACCAGCCCGCACGCCACATCATCTCCGGGGGTCGGTCCGTGAGGCCGGCCGGGTCGAACTCAGTGCCGCTGAGCATGCCATCGGGCCGGTCGTCGCCCTGAAAAGTCCCGTCGCAGTCGGTGCAGACGATGTAGAGCCACTCGTCTCGGTAGGTGACCGCCGTCGGGGCCCCACAGGAGGGACAGTCGATGCTGATCTCGACGGGGTCCTGCGACGCGTCCTCGATACCCGTGCCCGCCACGACGGTCCGGACCAGTTCGTGCCCCGCCCGGCGGAGCGCGTAGCCGTCCTCTGTCTTCTCGACGAATCGGCCGACGAGGTGGTCGAGGTGATAGTTGAACTGCGCCCCCTGTCGGATGCCGACGCGGTGGCGAAGCGCCGAGAACGAGACGGCGTTCTCCGAGGCGTACGGCTCGTACGCCTCCCACAACGCGAGCAGGATGGCCAGCCGCGTCTCGTTGGCCAGCAGGCTGAACGTCTCGGCGGCTCGCTCCCCGCTCGTCTCTGCGGCGGCCGCGAGCGCCGAGTCGATCGCTTCCTTCTCCTCCATGTGCAACGCCACCACACTACACGAAATAAATCCCTCGGCAGAAATAACCGGTAGGCAGCCCCCCGGCCGGGCTATCAGCTCCGGTCGTCTCCCCCGGACGGAACGACGTTCTGATTCGAGTCGAACAGGTTGCCGGGGTCCCACTCGGCTTTCACCTCGGCCAGGCGGTCGTAGTTCTCGCCGTAGGCGGCCTCGACGCGGTCGGTCTCGTCGCGGTCGAGGTAGTTCGAGTAGACGCCGTCGGCGTACGGCGCCATCGCCTCGTGGAACTCGCGGGCCCACGAAATGAACTCTTCGTCCCGGTCTGGATCGGCCCACCCCGGCCAGATGCCGAACGAGTAGCGAGCGTCGCGGTGCGCGAACGCGGTCGCGTCCGCGTCGACCCGCCCCATCGCACCCCCCAGCGGTTCGAGCGCCACCTGCGTCAGCGGGCCCGGGAACGGGTCGGTGTACTCGAGCATCGCGTCGATGGCACCGTCCGGGATGTCACGCAGGTAGTGGGCCTTGGAGTACCACCGGTGCCCCTCTGGCGAGCCGTCGTCGAACGCCGACTGCAGCGCCGTGTACGGCATCGGCTGAACGGCGTCGACGATGGGCTCGCCGAACTCGCGCAGCGGTTCGAGCGCCGCCTCGCCCGCGTCGAGCGGCCCGGCGTAACAGACGGCGAACGCGAACGCGGGCTCGCCCCGATACGCCTCCGGGAACGGCTCCTCCGGCGGCACCCGTGCGAACAGTCCGTAACACGCGAGCTCGTCCGGCGCGTCGGCGGTGAACTCGCGGTAGAACTCCAGCGCGTCGCGGGCGTCCTCGTACGGGTGGAAGATCGCCCCACCGAGTATCTCGGGGCCGACCGGATGCAGGTCGAACTCGAAGCTCGTGACGACGCCGAAGTTGCCGCCGCCGCCCCGGAGCGCCCAGAACAGGTCCTCGTTCTCGGATTCGCTGGCGTGGACCAGCTTCCCCTCGGCCGTGACGACGTCCGCGCCGACGAGATTGTCCACCGTAAGCCCGTGTTTGCGTGCGAGATACCCCTGTCCGCCGCCGAGCGTGAGCCCGGCGACGCCCGTATCGGAGACGATTCCCCCTGTCGTCGCGAGCCCGAACGCCTGCGTCTCGTGGTCGACGTCTGCCCACGTCGCCCCCGGGCCGACCCACGCGCGCCGCGCGTCGGGGTCGACCCGAACCGAGTCCATCGGCGAGCAGTCGATCACGAGGCCGTCGTCGACCACCGCGGTCCCCGCGAAGTTGTGGCCGCCACCCTTGACCGAGAGCGGGAGGTCGTGCTCGCGGACGAACTCTACGGCCGCCATCACGTCGGCGGCGCCGGTACACCGGGCGACGTAAGACGGATACTTGTCGATCATCGCGTTGAACACGGTGCGCGCCGCCTCGTACCCCTCGTCGCCGGGCTGGAGCACCGGTCCGTGCAGCCGGTCGCGAAACGCCGCTGCCTGCTGTTCGTCGGGAGGTGTCGTCGCGCTCATGCGGGCACCCCGGGCGTCTCACGCTGGCTCGTGCGTCGGTTCGGTGTGTCGTCTGTCATCAATCCCCACCGCGTGCCAGTACGACATCCTCCACAAAAAGCGTATTCTGAACGATACTTCAGACAGGGAGCTGTCTGAACGCGGGTTCAGACGAAAATATGACACGAACCGACCGAGGCAGCCACATCGAAGACGGGCCGTTCCCGAGCCTCCGTCCGTGAATGGCGAGGCATCACGGAAGCGTGTCGACCGCGTCCGTGTGGTCCGTTGTGCGGACGCCGCCTCACAGCCCCACGTTTTTACCGTCGCTCGCTGAACCGCGGCCATGGACCCGTTCGTCGTCGCCGGCGGTGACGCCGCCGGCCTGAGCGCCGCCAGCAAGTGTAAACGCGAGTCCCCGGACCGCGACGTGATCGTCTTCGAGAAGGGGCAGTGGGTGTCGTACGCCCACTGCGGGACGCCGTACTTCGTGAAGGGCGAGGTCGAAGAGCTAACTAATCTCGTCTCGCTGACGCCCGACGACGTCGCGACGCGGGACATCGACCTCCGGCGCGGCCACGAGGTCGTCGACGTCGACGACGCCGCCAAGACGGTGACCGTCGAGGGGCCGGACGGCCAGTTCGAACAGGCGTACGGCGACCTCCTGCTCGGGACGGGCGCGCGTGCGATTCGATCGCCATTCGACGGCCTCGACCTGCTCGGCGCGTTCACGCTCCACGGACTCCCGGACGCTGCGGCCATCCGGGCGTTCGTCGACGCCTCCTTCGACCCACACGAGGCGGCGCTCGGGCCGATGGACCCGGCGACGCTCGACCGGTTTGCGAACGTCCCTGCGCCCGAGGCTGCCGCGGTCGTCGGCGGGGGCTACGTCGGCGTCGAGATGGCGGAGGCACTCACCGCACAGGGGCTCGACGTCCACCTGTTCCAGCGGGGTTCTCACCTGCTGCCACCGTTCGGCCCCGCCGTCGGCGAGGCGGTCGCCGACGAGCTCGCCGACGAGGGTGTGACGGTCCACACGGACACGGCCGTCGAGGCCATCGAGGGCGACGGCCGCGTCGAGCGGGTCGCCTACGAGGGCGGAAGCGTCTCGGTCGGGGCGGCGGTCGTCGGCATCGGTATCGAGCCGAACACGGCGCTCGCCGAGGCTGCGGGCGCCGACCTCGGCGACTCCGACGCGGTGGCCGTCGATCGCTACGGACGGACCGGCGTCGACGGAGTCTACGCAGCAGGCGACTGCGCCGAGTCGCGCAACACCGTCTCCGGCGAACCGACGTGGGTGCCGCTCGGTCTCACCGCGAACCGGGCGGGGCGGGCTATCGGCGCGACGGTCACCGGTGATCCCACTCCCGTCGGCGACATCGCCTGCACTGCGGTCGTGAAGGCGTTCGATCTCGGCGCGGGACGCGCCGGCTTCGTCACCGAGGCCGCGGCCCGCGAGGCCGGCTTCGAACCCGTGACCGAGACGATTACAGCGGGGTCGAGATCCGGCTACTACCCCGGTGGCGCCGAGACGACGGTCACCCTGACCGCCGACCGCGGCACGGGCCGCGTACTCGGCGCGAGCGTCGTCGGCGCGGACCGGGCCGCAAAGCGCATCGACACGGTCGCGACCGCGCTCGACGCCGGCCACACGGTCGCAGAACTCGAACGGCTCGATCTGGCGTACGCGCCGCCGTTCTCGCCGGTGTGGGACCCGATTCTCGTCGCCGCGAAGGTGCTCGGTGGCTCGGTGTAGGCGCTCAGGTTGCCGGTCGGGTTCGGCGTCGTCGACTCTCTCCCCAGGTTCGCGTCGTCGGCCAGTCGAGCGCCGTGCCGCAAGGCTTACGGTCGGAACCGCGAAACTCGTGGTATGAGCAGTGGACAGAACTCCGGCGGGCTGATGTCATCCGCCGGCCTCGTCCGATACTTCGACAGCGAGGACCGCAACGCACCGACCATCGACCCCCGCACCGTCGTCGCGTTCGGCCTCCTGTTCGGCGCGCTCGTGATGGTGCTCAACGCCGTTGCCTGAGCGACGCGCCGCCGCACAGACAGCCGGCCACTCCGCCCGCACAGACAGCACCGGCGTTCCGACGCTCCGCTCCGCACCGTCGGGTTCGCCGCGCTTTTCGCGCTCCGTCACGTACTGACGTTATGTCGCTCACAGCCGGCGTCATCGCGGTGCAGGGTGACGTCTCCGAACACACCGACGCCATCCGTCGGGCGGCGACGCGGTACGGCGAGACGGCCGAGGTGATCGAGATACGCGACGCCGGGCTCGTCCCCGACTGCGACGTCTTGCTCATGCCGGGCGGCGAGTCGACGACCATCTCCGCGCTGCTCGCCGACGAGGGGATCGACGCGGAGATTCGAGACCACGTCGCCACTGGCAAGCCCGTCCTCGCGACGTGTGCCGGGCTCATCGTCGCCGCGACGGACGCGAGAGACGACCGCGTCGCGACGCTCGACGTCCTCGACGTGGCCGTCGACCGCAACGCGTTCGGCCGGCAGGCCGACTCCTTCGAGGCGCCGCTGGACGTGACCGGCCTCGACGAGCCGTTCCCCGCGGTGTTCATCCGCGCGCCCGTCATCGACCCCGCGTCCGTCGCCTCGGACGTCGAGGTGCTCGCCGAGTGGGACGGTCGTCCAGTCGCCGTGAAACAGGGCCCCGTCGTCGGCACCTCCTTCCACCCGGAGCTAACCGACGACGCCCGGGTCCACGAGCTCGCCTTCTTCGGGCAGGCTGCCGCCACGCGGGAGGCGTAATCGCCTTCACCACGGCCACCCTCGGGTGGCTATGGACGCGTTCATCGACGGGGTGAAGGTCGCGAACACGCCCTCCGGCACCGTACCGGTCGTGCTCGTCGGCGTGGAGGGCGACGACGACCTGCTCCCCGTGTTCGTCGGGTTCGACGAGGCGATGGCCATCCGTCGGGGGCTCGACGCCCACGACATCGGCCGACCGCTCACGCACGATCTGCTGCTCGACGTGATGGAGGAGCTGGGTGGCCGCGTCGACGCCGTCGAGATCTCGGAGCTCCGCGAGGGGACGTACATCGCCGACCTCCACGTCGACACCCCCCGCGAGTCGGTCGTCGTGGACGCGCGCCCCTCGGACGCGCTCGCGCTCGCTGCGCGGACGAACGCGCCCGTCAGCGTCGCAGAAGACGTGTTCGTGGCCGGACGAGAACCGCGCGAGGAGTTCGACGAGCTCGCCGACATCCGGGAGGTGGTCGAGGATGGGTGACGGCGAGGCGTCCGTCGGCGACGACGACGGTGAGGCGAGCGACACGCGCACCGACGCCGACGCCGAGGCGGTGCTCGAGGAGCTGTTCGCGGTCATCGAATCGCGGAAGGTGAACCTTCCCGAGGACTCGTACACGACCCGGCTGTTCACCCACGAGAAGGGGGAGAACTACGTGTTGGAGAAGCTCGGCGAGGAGGCGACGGAGATTCTACTCGCCGCGAAGGACGACGACACCGAGGAGCTCGCTGCCGAGTCCGCCGACTTCGTCTACCACCTGCTCGTGTTACTGTCGATGAAGGGGATGGAGCCGGAGGACCTGCTCGCGGAGCTGCGGGCGCGGCGCTGAACCGTCGTGGCAAGCCAGCGACACTCGGTCTGCTCGTAGCCGGAAGTGGGCAACACCCGATGGCGGACGACTGGAGACGGCCTCAGCAGTGCTCGTCGATCCACGCACACCACGCCCGAAAGTCGTCGGCGCCGGACTGCTCGGCGATAGACCGAAGTGTTCCGGTCGGGAGGTCGTCGCTGCCGTGTATCGGGATCGACACGACGCGAACTTCGTCGGTCTCGGGATGCTCGTAGCGGAGCTTCAGATGGCTTCCCGTCCGGCCAACGGGGACGAACCCGTGACGGTGTAACGCCGTTGCGACCTCACGCCCGGAGAAGGATGTCCGTACCACGCTAACGCATGAATTCGGGGAGCTCCTCGTCGGCTGTCTCCTCGGGGTCGAGTCCCAGCTCGCGGAGCCGTTCGTCCGACAGCGGGTCGACGTCGCCGCGGTCGGCGAGCGCGAGCGCGTCAGCAAGCATGACGAGCGCCTCTGCCTTCGTGTCGCCGAAGGAGGCGATACCCGTCTCCGTATCGCGGGCCGTCACGCGGCCGTCGTCCTCGTGGACGAAGACGACGCCTTCGGTTTCGTCGTCCGCGAACGTACTCATACGGTTTCGTACCGCCCGTTCGTATGTAAGCTTTCGCCGGACGGAACGCTGGCCGAGGCCAGAGTACCGCGACGACTCAGGAGTCGGTCCGCTCGAACCGATACGTCAACACGTCGGCGTCGTCGTCCCACTCGAAGCCGCCCGGGTGGGCGCGCTTCATCCGCGCCTTGTACGCGTCGAGCGACGGCGACCCCTCCCGCTCGGCGTCGCCGTCCGTCATGTCCCCGAGCTTCCGCGCTTCGACCTCGATCACCTCGAACGTCCGTCCGTCGAGCTCGAACGCGTCGCCGGCCTCGGCGTACTCCGAGCCGGCCCCCCGGGTGAGCTGCACCACGTCGCCGTCCCGGATCGCCTCCTTCACCCGCTCGTTCGGCAACAGCGCGTCGGCGTCGATGGTTCCCATACGCGTCGGGAGGGACTCGTCGAACAAAAACCTCTGCGCGATGGGCGACGGCGCGAGGTGTGTCACCGTGGAACAAGATTTATCTGACGAGGAAACGAACTTCTGTGCGGTCTCGTGGACGAGGCCGGCCGACACGCCACGAGACCGACAGGGGGGGAACGATGATCGATATAGACGAGGCAGTCGAGACGGAGGTACCGCCCGGGAAGGCGTTCGACTTCATCGCCGACCCGTACAACCACGTGAAATTCATGCCGTCGCTGATGGACATCTCCGACGTCGAGGAGACGGACGTCGGGAACGCGGGGAACTACGCGTTCAAGATGGTCGGGACGCGGATGGCGGGTCGCTTCGAGGACGTGACGTTCGACCGGCCGACCGAACGCCGATACGAGCTCAGCGGCGACATCGAGGGGTTCGTCGCGTGGCACGTCGACGACGTCGACGGGGGGAGCCGCATCCGGTATCGGTCCGAGATCGACCCGCCGGGGCCGGACCTGCTCGACACGCTCACCAACCCCGTCGCGAAGCGATTCCTCACGCGGGAGGCGGAGTCGACGCTGGAGAACCTGACGGTGCTTTTAGAAGAAGGGGAAGCGGAGGCGTGAGCCGGCGCGGGGCGCGGCGCCCCGCCCGGTCGCTCGCCCCTGCACCGCCCCGTCGAAACGGGGCCGTGACCGCGGACCGACGCGTGTGGCGACTCACGGCCGGACGGACGCGCTTTTACGCGTCGGCGGTCAACGACAGGGTAATGACTGTCTTCGAGTCGCTCCCCACGACCCCCCGGTCGGAGGAGCTCATCGACAAGGCCTTCTCCCGGGCCGCGCGCGCCGGCCGCGCCAAACAGGGGGTCGAGGCGCAGGAGTCGATGCTCCAGACCGCCGGCAACATCCTCTCCGACAACCTCGGCAACGTCGTCACCTCGTGGCCGGACTTCGACGAGGTGGACCCGTTCTACCGGGAGCTGGCCGACGCCATCGTCCGCCGCGAGGACCTGAACGTGGACACGCTCCGCCAACACCTCAACGAGGTGATGTGGGCGTCCCGGCAGATAGACGAGCTAAAATCCGAGTACCACGGGCGAGTCCGCAACGCCGACGCCGACACTGCCCGCAAGCTCCGCAAGCAGGCATTCGCCCGCTACGCCGACGTCACCGAGTCCGTCGCCGACGACTTACTCGCCATCGCGGACGCCCGCGACGAGCTGAAGACGCTCCCCGAACTCCGGGCCGACGAGCCGGCTATCGTCGTCGCGGGCTACCCGAACGTCGGGAAGTCCTCGTTCGTCAACCGCGTCACGCGCGCCTCCAACGAGGTGGCGACGTACCCGTTCACGACGAAACAGCTCCGCGTCGGCCACGTCGAGCGCGACCACATCAGATACCAGCTCGTGGACACGCCCGGCGTGCTCGACCGACCCGCAGAGGAGCGCAACGCCATCGAGTCGCAGGCCGTCTCTGCGCTCGGTCACCTCGCGGACGCGGTGCTGTTTCTCGTCGACGCGAGCGGCGACTGCGGCTACCCGCTCGACGCACAGCTCGAGCTCCGCGACGAGGTCCGCGAGCGGTTCGCGGCCGCCGGCAGCGAGATACCGGTCATCACCGTCTGCAACAAGAGCGACCGTTCGCGTGACGTCGACGCCGACTACTACATGAGCGTCGAGACGGGCGACGGCGTCGAGGCGGCGCTCGACGCGGCTATTGAGGCCGTCGACTACGAGCCGGAGCTCCCGTTCGAGGACGCCTGAGCGCCGACGCCGTCTCGGGGTCCGTCGCGGTCGCCTACTGGAACTTCACGCCGAGGTCGTGGAGCCCGTCGTTCTCCCGTGCGAGATTGATGAGCAGCGGGGTGAGCGACTCCACTTCGGGCGCGTTGGCGAGGCCGCCGGCGTCGAGCGGCCTGAGTCCCGCGATGTCGTCGGCGAGCCGCATCACGGTCTCCTTTGCGTCCTCGTCGTCGGCGAAGACGGGCGTGTCCCAGTCGAGGTCGGCGCTCAGGTCCGCGAGCCGGCCGGCCGCGAGGTTGTGGAACGCGCCGACCACGGGCACGTCGTCGGGCGCCGCGTCGACGGCGAGCGCGGTCACCGACCCGGCCGGCGGCGGGTTGTAGTGGAAGCCGTCGTCGTCCCGGCCCATGCCGACGGCGGGCGTGACGAGCACCGTCTCCTCGTCGAGCCGGTCGGCGACGGCCTCGACTGTGTCCGTCAGATGGTAGGCGGGGACGGCGAGCACGACCACATCGGCGCGGTCGGCGGCCATCTCGTTGGCGAAGCCGGTTACCTTCCGCTCCCGGCCGAGCGAGTCGAGCTCCGTCTCGTACTCCTCGGCCTTCCCGCGGGCCCTCTCCGGGTCGCGGGAGCCGAGGACGACCTCGTGGTCGGAGTCGTACGCCCACCGGAGCGCGAGCCCCTGGCCGATGTCGCCGGTGCCGCCGAGTAGCGCGATTCGCATACCCGTTCGTCGGGCGGCCGCGTCCTAAGGGTTGCGCGACCGGAGGCGCTTGCCTCGCCCGTGCGGTCGCCGCGGGCTCGTCAGTCGTCGGCGACGAGGCACCGACCCGACAGCCGTGCTAAGACACGAGTTCCGGAGACGGGGGCAGCTACTCGTCCGAGGGGACGAGCAGGCCCGGCAGGTCGTTCACGGAGTCGACGACGGCCGCCGCGCCTGCCTCGGTGAACTTTCTGCGCCCCGAATCGCCCGACAGGCCGCCGGTGAGCACGCCGATCCCGTGATACTCGCGGTCGGGGTCAGCGTTCGCGGCGTTGACCGCGGTCTCCACGTCGTCGAGCGTGTCGCCGACGAAGGCGACGGAGTCGGCGTCGAACCGCTCGGCCAGCGTCACGAGCGCGTCCGGGTCCGGCTTCCCCCCGTTCCAGTCGTCCATCGTGAACCGGTGGGCGTCGGGCACGTCGAGCCCCACCCGGTCGAGCGCGATCTCCGCCTCGGCGGCGGGACGGCCGGTGAGAACGCCGACCGGGAACTGCTCACACAGCTCATCGCGGACCGCCGGGTCGAGCAGCACGGGCTCGTCGTGGATGTACCCCGGCGCCTCGAGCGGCGGCTCCCCGCCCTCGAGTTCGCGGTAGAGGTCGGCGCCGAGATACAGCGCCTGGAACACCTCGCGGAGCCGCTCGCGGCTCCACTCGTCGTACACCTGCTCGCGGTCGTGGGGGTCGAGGTGGTCCGCGACGACGGTCTCCGCGCCGCCGAGACCGCCCCCGGACGCGCCGACCATCCCGGTGAACGTATCGAGCGACAGCGGGAGCCCCGCGCGGCGCGAGAGCACGTACAGCGCCGCCGCGTACGTGAGCTCCCAGTCGTTGTTGAAGCCGCCGGCGTCCTTGAACGGCTGGACGTCCGCGCGGTCGATGGTGTCGCCGTGGACGCGCTCGACGGACTCGACGATGGCACGGCGGTAGGAGTCGGCAACGTCGACGAGTACGCCGTCCACGTCGAGCACGACCGCGTCGGCTCGCAGCGTCATGTCTGTCTCTTCCGCGTCGGGGCTGTAAAGAGCGTCTCCCCCGGCAGGGTTCGCGGGCTGGCGTCGACCACGGCCGGGTCCGCGCCGAGCGTGGTGAACGCCCACGTCGCCCCCGCGGCGGCCGCAGCGTCCACGAGCGGCCGCTGGAGCTCCGGCGGGCAGTTCAGCGCGTAGACGAGATCAGCGTCCGCGTACACGGCCGGGTCGGGGTCGGTCACGTCGTCGCGGACGAACCGCACCCTGTCGGGGACCGGCCGGTCGACGACGTCGGTCACGGTGACGGTCGGTCCCCGCTCGGCGAGCGCCGCGGCGACGTCGGGACGGCGGCCGACGCCCACCTCGACGGCTCGGTCGGGGGCGAACTCGGCGAGGGAATCGGCGAGCGCGTCGGCGACTGCCCGGCGTGGTCGGGTCACGGCGGAACTCTTACGACCCGTCTCGCCTAACAGTTTCGTATGCACGTCGACATCGTGCCGGTCGGCGACGTCCCCGCCGCGGTCAAGCGGGAGGCGTCCTCGGGGCTGCGGTCCGTCTACGACTGCGAGGTGACCATCCACGACTCGCAGTCCGTCCCCGAGACCGCCTACGACCCCTCGCGAAAGCAGTACCGCGCGGAGGAGCTCATCGAGCTCGCTTCGCGGGTCGGCGACGGGGAGAAGAACATCGCCGTCACGCCGCACGACCTCTACTACCGCCGGCGCAACTACGTCTTCGGACTCGCATACCTCTCGGGCAACGGGAGCGTCATCTCCACTCACCGGCTCCAGACCTCCTCGGACGGCGGGCTGGCGAACAAGTCCGCAGCGGACGTGTTCTCCGACCGCGTCCGCAAAGAGGTCATCCACGAGATCGGCCACACGCTCGGGCTCGAACACTGCGACAACAACCGCTGTGTGATGAACTTCTCGCCGACCGTCCGCGAGGTCGACGTGAAAGAGGAGAACCTCTGCGGGAGCTGTCAGCGGCAGGTGCTGTAGCCCGGGAGACGCCGCCCCGGCCGCCTACTCTACGTCTGTGTCGTCGGCCGGCGCGTAGTAGTACTCACCGGCCGTCTTCTGTTCGCGGTCCTTCTGTGAGCCCGGCTTGTTGATGCGGGGGCGGCCGGTGCGCTGGTCGCGCCGGAACGTCACGTCGAGGTTCGCGAGGAACTCGTTCATCCCGGCGCGCATGCCGACGGGCTGGCCGGCGTGGCCGTACTCGGCAGGCGTGCCGTCGAACACCTGCAGCCGGTCGGCCAGCAGGTCGATCATGTAGATGTCGTGGTCGATGACCATCGCCGTCGCGTCGTGGTTCTCCGTGTAGCGCCGGATGGCACGCGTCGCGAGCACGCGCTGTTCCACGTCGAGGTGGGCAGAGGGCTCGTCGAGCAGGTAGAGGTCGGCCTCCTCGGAGAGACAGGCAGCGATGGCGACGCGCTGGCGCTCACCGCCCGAGAGGTCCGTGAGCTGCTGTTCCATCACCCGCTCCAGCTGGAGGGGTTGGGCGATCTCCGTGGTCCAGTACGAGGAGCCGAACTCGTCGGTGATCGAGGAGAGGAACGCGTCGACGCGCATCGGCTGGTCGATCTCGACGTACTGCGGCTTGTAGGAGATGTCGAGGTCGACGTCGACGTCCCCCTCGTCCGGCTCCAGCCGGCCGGCGAGCAGCTTCGCGAACGTCGACTTCCCGATGCCGTTCGGGCCGACGATGCCAAGCACCTCGTTGTTGCGGACCTCGCCGGCGTCGACCTCGAGCGTGAACTCCCCGTCGCCGTACGACTTGGTCATCGCCGGATACTCGACCAGGGCGTCGCCGGAGGGGGTCTGTCGCGGGGCGTGCTGTTCGAAGGTGATCGCCTCCTGCCGGATGCGCATGTTCTCGTTGTCGAGATACCCCTTCAGATACTCGTTGATGCCGTTCTTCGTCGACTTCGGGTCGGTGACGACGCCGAACGCCGACGGCCGCCCGTAGGCGACGTGGATGGTGTCGGCGAGCAGGTCGAGCACCGCGAGGTCGTGTTCGACGACGAGCATCGAGCGATCCTCCTCCTCGGCGAGTTCGCGGACGAGCCGCGCGGCGGTGACCCGCTGGCCGATGTCCAGATACGGCGTGATCTCGTCGAGGAAGTAGAAGTCGGCGTCGCGCACGAGCGTCGCGGCCAGAGCGACGCGCTGGAGTTCACCGCCCGACAGCGTGTCGATGTCCTGGTCGATGACGGGCGCGATGTCGAGCCGCTCGACGATGTCGTCGGCGACGCCCCGCTCGTCGACGCTCTCGATGAGCTCGCGGGTGTTCCCCGAGAAGGTGTCCGGAATCTTGTCGACGTACTGTGGCTTTCGCGCGACCGTCACGTCGCCGTCGCGGAGCGCGGCGAGGTAGTCCTGCAGCTCGGTGCCGCGGTAGGCGTCCATCACCTCGTCCCACGCGGGCGGGTCGGCGGTGCGGCCGAGATTCGGCTCGATCTCGCCGGCGAGGACCCGGACGGCGGTCGTCTTCCCGATGCCGTTCGGGCCGAGGATGCCGGTGACGCGCCCCTCCTGTGGCGCGGGGAGTCCGTACAGCCCGAAGGCGTTGTCCCCGTAGCGGTGGGTCGGGTGCTCGTCGAGCTCCTGCGGGAGGTTGATGATCTCGATGGCGTCGAACGGACATTTCTCGACGCAGATACCACAGGTCTCGCCGAGACAGATCTCCTCAGAGATGAACACCTGGTCCGGGCCGCCCTCGTACGGCTCGTCCTCGTCGTAGTGGTCGCCGCGTTCGACGATGCACTCCTTGCCCGTCCGGTTCGGCGGGCAGTAGTTCATACACTCGTAGTTGCACCTGTCGGGCTGGCAGCGGTCGAGGTCGACGACCGCGATGGAGTCGTCGGCCATCTACAGCGTCGTCCCCGTCGAGAGGAGGATTGCCCAGCAGACGAACCACAGCGAGAAGGTCATGAACGCGACGTAGAGGTAATCCTTCGTCGAGAAGTCGCTCACGTCGACGCCCACGACCTGTAACACCGGGAACTGGACGAGGACCGCCCCCGCCAGTACGAAGACGCCCATCGGGTCCGTCGCCGGGGTCGCAGCATCCGCCGTGAGGACGGACGCCGCGACCGCGGCGACGATCCCCATCACGGACGCGAGTGCCGTGACCGTCACTCCGCGCATGTGCGAGGAGAAGCGGTCGGCCGTGTCAGTCGCCATACCCTCCGGTCGGCGGCGTGGCGGCAAAAGCGATTCGACTACGCGACGCGAACCGGAAACGGTGACAGTGTGCCGACGGGCGACGGGGCGCGACGGCGAACCAGCCGATACTGCGCCCCAGCGGCGCGCTGTCCGCCGACTCGTCGAACCCGTCGAATTCCGGCCGTAGACGCCGTCTCGGAAGAGGGTGACGTGGATGTCACCTCCAGATTTAAGCACCCGGAGCGCGTGATACGAGGTACGATGAGTGATTCTGACGGGGAGACCATCGGGGACCTGCCACCGAGCGCGAAGCTCGTTTTCAAAGTGCTGGAGTATCAGGGGCCGATGACCCAGAAAGGTATCGTCGAGGAGTCGATGCTGTCGGCCCGGACGGTCCGGTACGCCCTCGAACGACTGGAGGAGATCTCCATCGTCGAGGAGGACGTGTACTTCGCCGACGCCCGCCAGAACCTCTACGAGATCGCCGACGAGGAGCTCGACGCCGAGGCCGACGAGGCGGAGCGCGCGGCGGCGGACGACTGACCAGGGGGCCCGTTCTCACGCGTTTTTCGAATCCGCGAGCGACGGCAGCGTCGCCTGACCGCAGCTCTGACACGCAAGCGACGTCCTCCTACTGCGGTGCGATCGTGATGGTCTGCCCGCGGTCGACCGCCATCTCCAGCTCCTCGGCGATGGCGCTGCCGCGCGACACCTGAATCTCGCCGCCCCGCGAGACCGTCGCGGTGAACAGATACTCCCCGTTCGCGCGCACCTCGACCGTCTCGCCGGCGCGGCCGTCGACCGGGACGATAACGTGTCGGGACGTGATTTCGGGCGCGACGATCTCGCCCGGGGCGCCGCCATCACCGCTCGAACTACCGACGTTCCCGCCGTCGCCCGAGCCGCCGGAACGGCCGCCGGCATTGCGGCGCGGATGCTCGTCGAGCGTCCGCACGTCGATGTCCAGGCCGAGCCGGTTTTCGATCTCCGAGATTCGCCCCCCGCCCTTCCCGATGACCGTCGAGATGTCGTCCTCGGGGACGTAGACGACGGCCGTGTTGCCGCTCGCGAGCTCCACCTCGACGGGGCCGTGAGCGACGGACTTGATCTCGCGTTCGACCTCGTTGCGGGCGATGCGGTCGACGCCGGACTCCTCCTCGCCGTCTGCGCCCTCCAGCGGAACGGTGACGACCTGCTGGTTGAACGTGTATATCTCGTAGGCGGGCTCGCCCGTCTCGTAGTCGGAGACGACGATGACCGGTCTGGTGAGGTCCTCCTCCATCAGCCCGTGGGGCACTTTCACCTCCGTGGCCACGTCGTAGACGGTGTTCACGTCGCCGGCCTCGATGTAGACGACCGTGTCGGCGACCTGCGGGATCATCCCGAGCTCGACGCGGCCGACGAGCCGCTGCAAGGCGTCGATGGGGCGGGTCGCGTGGACGACGCCGATCATCCCGACGCCCGCGAGCCGCATGTCCGCGAAGGTGCGGAAGTCGTCGGTCTTGCGCACCTCGTCGTAGATGGTGTAGTCCGGCCGGACCATGAGAAGCGAGTCGGCGGTGCGCTCCATCGACCCCCGGAGCTCGGTGTACTGTGTGATCTCCGGGCCGACCTGCAGGTCGCGTGGCTTCTCCATCGTCTTGACGGCGAAGCCCGAATCGTTGAGGAACTCCGCGACCGCCTGCGCGAACGTGGACTTGCCGGCGCCGGGCGCACCCGACAGGAGGACGCCGCGCTGGCGCTCCGTGAACCGGTCACGCATTCCGGCGGGGAGGTCGTAGTCGTCCAGCGTGGTTTTCGCGATGGGCCGGACTGCAGTCACCTCGATGCCGTCGGCGAACGGCGGCCGGGCGACGGCGATGCGGTAGTTCTCGTACTGCACGATGCGCATCCCGGGCTCCTCGAGCTCGACGAAGCCGCGCGAGGAGCTGCGGGCCGTCGAGTCGATGTCCTGTGCGATGGTGAGCATCTCCGACTCCGTCAGCGGCTCGTCGCCGATGGGCCCGTACGTGATGTCGCCGATGTCGCCGCGCTTCGCCATCGGCACCACCCCCGTCTTCAGGTGGACGGACATCGTCTCCTCGTCGAAGTACCGCTCGATGTCGAGTCCGTCGTCCGTCGACTCGTCGACCTTCGGCTCCACGTACTCGACGGGGACGCCGGTCGCTTTCGCCACCTCCGCCTGGACGCTGTCGCTCGTCAGCAGGGTCGCGCCGTGGTCGGCGGCGAGGTTGCGGATGAGCGCGTCGATGTCGCCCTCGCCGGCGCCCTCGCTCTCGTCGCTCGTGGGGCGGCGGCCGACGTACTCTATGTTGAACTCGCCCGCCTCGGCGGCGTCGACGAGCCGCTGGAGTTCCTCCAGCCCAGACCAGCCGGCGTCGCGGCCCTCGTTGGCCTGCGACTCCAGCTCCGCGACGACCGCGTTCGGGACGTAGACGACGTCGATGTCGTCCCGCTCGGACACGCGGCCGTCGACGACCGCGCTGGTGTCCGGTAAGATATCCATGGAAACGGTTCGACGCGGCGCCTGATAAGCCTTGTATCCCGGCTCAGTCGGTCGCCGTCGTGCGGAACTCGATCCGCGTGCCGCCCGCGGCCGGTTCGGTTACGCCGACCTGCCAGCCGTGTCCCTCGGCGATGGCCGCGACGATGGAGAGGCCGAGCCCGATGCCGCCGCCGCGCGAGCGGTGGCCGGGGCGGAGCACCTCGGCGCGCTCCTCGGCCGGGATGCCGACGCCGTTGTCAGCGACGTAGAATCCCGATTCGCCGTCGAGCGGGCCGACGGTGACCGTCACGTCCTCGCCGTCGTGGTCGTCAGCGTCCCCGCGAGCCTGCGAGCGGTGGCTCGTGGAGCCGTGCTCCACGGCGTCGTCGGCCCTCGTCCGACTGCTTGTCGAACCATGTTCGTCAGCGTCCCCGCGAGCCTGCGAGCGGTGGCTCGTGGAGCCGTGCTCCACGGCGTTCCGAAACAAGTTCTCGAACAGCTGTCGGAGCCGGACTCGGTCGGCTGGCAGCTCGCCCGCGTCGGTGACGACGAGCCGGGTGCCGTTGTGCTCGACCGTCTCCCACGCCGCCTCGGCGACGGCGGCGACGGAGACAGACTCCATCACGCCCGTCAGTTCTCCGCTGCGCGCGAGCACGAGCAGCGTGTCGACCAGCTCCTCGATACGCTGGTGACCCCGCTCGACCTTCTCGAAGTGGGTGGGGTCGCCGGTCTCTCTCGCCAAGTCCAGAAAGCCAGCTGCCACGGCCAGCGGCGACCGGATGTCGTGGCTGAGCACCGAGGCGAACGACTCCAGCTGTCGGTTCGACTCCGTGAGCCGGCGCTCGTGCTCGACCCGGTCGGCCGCGTCGACGACGGTGGCGATGACGCCGACGAGTTCGCCGTCTGCGTCCCGCAGCGGCGCGGCGCTCGCCGACACCGTCACCTCGCCGCCGTCTGTCGGCAACACGACCCGACGGTCGACGACGGGCTCGCCCGTCTCGACGGCCTGCTCGAAGAGCCGGCCGTTCCCGCCGTCGAGACTCTGCGGCTGCCAGTCGTCGCCGAGCACGGAGGCCCCGACCAGCGACGACGGCTCGACGCCGAGCAGGTCGGCCGCCTGCCGGTTCACCCGCTCGATGGTGCCGTCCGCATCGACCACGAAGACGCCAACCGGAATCGCGTCGACGAGGGCGTCAAACGACGCGCGCTCGTCTGCGACGACGTCCGTCGCTCGCCTGCGGACGTACACCCGGCCGAGCACCCGGACGGCGCTCGCGATGGCGTCGACGAACGCCTCGTCGGTGGTGCGGTTTCGCGTCGCGAAGAAGACGAGCACGGCGAGCGTGTCGCGGTCCGCGACGACCGGGATCGCGACGGCGGTGTCGAAACCGGCTGCAGCGGCTGCCTCGTGGCGGCGGAACGTCCCCTTCTCGAGCGCCCGACTCCACGTCGGCTCGCCCGTTGCCCACGCGCGGCCCACGAGCCCCTCGTCGGGATCAAAGGCTAGGCTCTCGCCGACCGCGGTGAACGCGCCGAAGCGACCGGACGGGTCGTGCGTTGGTCCGGCGACGAGTCGGTCGTCCGCGCGGTCGGAATCAGCGTCGGAGGCGGTCTCGGGGGCGGGTATCCACGCCTCGCCGTACTCCCACCCCGCTGTTTCGCAGGCGAGCCGCAGCGTCGCCGCGAGGGACGCGTCGAAGCCCGTCGACTCTGCGACCAGTCGGAGCAACGACCCGGCGAGGTCGTCCGTGGTGGTGTCACTCATACCACCTCTCAGGACTGGTGAGGAGATAAACAGGCTGTCCCGATTGCTACCCTCGGTACCCTTCGGTCAATGACTCGACGTACTTCGCGATGACGTCCACCTCGAGGTGGACGAGGTCGCCGACCGTCTTCTCGGAGAGGGTCGTCACGTCGTACGTCTCCGGGATGATTGCGACCGTGAACGACCCCTCGCGGAGGTCGGCGACGGTGAGCGAGATGCCGTCGACGGTGATCGACCCCTTTTCGACGACGTACCGGCCCATCGACGCGGGAAGCGAGAAGCCGAACACCCAGTCATCCTCGATCTGCTCGACGCCAACCACCTCGCCGACGCCGTCGACGTGCCCCTGCACGAAGTGGCCGTCGAATCGGCCGTCGGCCGGAAGCGCGCGTTCGAGATTGACGGCCGCTCCGGGTTCGAGGTCGCCGAGATACGTCCGTTCGACGGTCTCCTCCGAGAGGAACAGCGAGAAGCCCTCGGCGTCGTGCTCTTCGACGGTGAGGCAGGCCCCGGAGACGGCGACCGACTGGCCCCGTTCGAGTTCGTCAACAAACTGCGCGGCGACGCGGAGCCGCAGGCCGTCCGCGGTCCGCTCTCTCTCGACGATCTCGCCGGTCTCCTCGACGATGCCGGTGAACATACCGGCGCTACGCCCGGAACGACACAAACGTGTTACCGTTCACGAAGCTGGAACGACCGCCACCGGAAGCTCCATCGGAGCGGCGTCGTGGCGCGACCGGAGGGCTTTCGGCCGCCGACGGCGACCGGTCGGTATGGCGCGCTCCATCACCGGGACCATCGGGCTGGCGGCGACCGTCGCACTCGCGGCCCCCGTCGCGCTGTTCGGGGTCAACCGCCTGCTCGACGGGGAGACGGTCGTCGGGAGCGCCGCGCTCGCCGTCGCCGTCGGGATGTTGCTCGTCGAGGAGTATCTCACGACGCCGACCGACATCCCGGGAAAGGTCGTCGGCGGGACGGTCGGACGGGTAGTGAAGAAGCCGGACGGGGACGTGGACGACGAGGAATAGCGTTGCTTTGTGGCGGTTTTTTGATGCAGGTTTTTCGGGACGACCGAGCGACGGCGAGGGGCGTCCCGAAAAAGGTGCAGGACGTATCTCACGACGCCGACCGACATCCCGGGAAAGGTCGTCGGCGGGACGGTCGGACGGGTAGTGAAGTCCCCCGAGACGGACGGCGAGGACGCCGACGAGGAGTGAGGGCGGCGCGGGCGAGCTCAGATGGGGTCGTCCGGGTCGTGCGCCTCGGCCATACGTCGGGCCTCCGCGGCGTACCGCTCGCGCTCGTCGGGCTCCTCGACCGTCCCGAGGTTCGCCGGGTCGGCCTCGACAGCGGCGGTCGTCACGCGCTGGTCGGTGTACGAGGTGAGCGCCCGCTCCTTCCGGAAGTAGCGCTCGCCGTCCGGCGTCGCGTACGTGAGAATGATGAGGTTCTGCTCGTCGTCCGAGTACGTTCGCTCGACCAGCCAGACGCGGACGGTGTCGTCGTCCATGTCTGGAGGTTGCCCACGGACCGGGAAAAGCATCGCGGGCGTCGAGATCGTACGCGTCGTGGGTGCCGGGCGACCGGTCTCAGTCCGGCGCTCTGAATCGGCGCGACCGGGTCAGTCCGCGGTGCCCTCGACCGGCTCGGCCGGCCGCTGGGCCTCCTCCATCAGCTCGTCGAGCGGCGTCTCGGAGGGTTCGTTGTTCAGCAGCACGTCGACGGGGAGCGTCGGCGCGCCGTCGACGAGGTTCTCGAGGATGACGAGTCGCTCGCGGGCGCGTGACATCCCGACGTAGAACACCCGGCGCTCGTTGTCGGTGAGCACGGGCACGGGGTCGGTTCCCTTCTCGAAGGTGACGCCCGCCGGGAGGTCCGACTCGTCGACGCTCGCGGCCATCTGCTCGACCACCTTCTCCGTGAGGTCCGTGCAGACGAACACGTGGTCGGCCTCGCGGCCCTTCGCGGAGTGGATGGTGCCGACGCGTACCCGGTCGGGGTCCATCCCGTCGTACGGCCCCTCGAAGTACGCCTTTACCGAGCGCTCCTGAAAGTTCGAGGTTCGGGTGAGCATATCCGCGGCGCTGGCGGGGCCGGGCGTGAACGGCGCGTACTCCTGGACGAAGTCGGGGTCGACGGTGAACTCTTCGAGGCGGGCGTCCTTCTCGTCTTTCAGTTCGTCGAGCGCGTCGAACAGGTCGTCGCGCTCGCCGGTGCCGAACGCGGAGTCGGCGAGCATCTCCGCGAGCCGGCGGGCCTCGAGGCCCGTCAGCGGCTCGCCGGCGTCTGTCTTCTCGACGGCGTCGACGTACCCCTGCAGCCGGTCGGTCCACATCCGCATATCCGTCAGGGAGGTGTACGGGATGCCGAGCGACGTGAACTCCTCCATGAACTGGAACAGCTGGTAGCGGGCGCGAAACAGCACCATCACGGTGTCGTCGTCCGTCTCCTCGACGGTGTTGCGGATGTTCCGCGTCAGGTCGAGCATCGACGGCGAGCGGACGGCCTCGACGCTGCCCCCGTCCTTGCGCGGCTTGAGGTCCTTTTCCTGGCGCTCGTCGATGTGGCGGATCTCCCGGTTGACGACGTTGAGCACGTTCGACGGCAGCCGGTAGGAGTTCGGGAGGACGACGTCGTCGTCGGGGTCGGCGTCGAGCAGCAGCGCGGGGTCGGCCCCCTGCCACGCGTAGACGACCTGGTCGTCGTCGCCGGCGATGAGCACCGACTCCGTGTGCGGCCGCCACTCCTCGTACACCTCGTGTTGGAGCGTCGTGATGTCCTGAAACTCGTCGATGACGAGGTGGTCGACGCTCGGAACGAGCGCCCGCTGTTTGACGCGCTCGAGCATGTCGGCGAAGCCGACGACTCCCTCATCGCCCTTGTAGGCGCGCCACGCGCGGATGGCCTCGGGCACGTCGATACGGTCGTCGTCGCTCGACCACGTCGGCGTGTACTTGTTCCCCGTCTGCGCGTTCGGGTCGATGTCCGGCGGGAGCCGGACCTCGTCGACGTCCCACTGATACGGCACGTCGTACCAGTCGGCCACCTCCCGACGGGTGCGCTGGAGCCACTGCGAGGTGGCGATGATCTTGTTCCCCATCGTCGTCGAGGTGGCTGACCGACGGCGGTTCGAGTCGTACTCTCCCTCGAACTCCAGGCCGTACTCCTCGCAGAACTCCTTTTTGTGCTTCTCGCCGACCACGTCGCCCCGCGAGAGGTCGAGCAGCTCGTACGCCTTCGCGTGCATCGTGCAGACGTTCCCCTTCAGCGACTTCGGGGAGCGGTCGAGGCGCTCGGCGAGCCGCTCGCGGATCTCCGCGGCGGCC
>Ga0207757_100158_pt1 | contig 56183 bp, 61 predicted proteins | sample A23P3SouthBayCA_2_FD_187752 | JGI IMG/M metagenome (GOLD analysis project Ga0207757, IMG submission 187752) | Aerobic enrichment media microbial communities from Eden Landing Ponds, California, USA - A23 P3 (2) (SPAdes) | ecosystem: Environmental > Aquatic > Marine > Unclassified | place... | reverse complement strand
CCAGAACATGATCCAGACCGGGGAGCGCGAGGGCGTGATCGAGGAGGAGGAACGCGAGATGTTCCAGCGCATCTTCCGGTTCAACCGCACCATCGCCAAGGAGGTGATGACGCCCCGCCTCGACGTGACGGCCGTGCCGAAAGACGCCACCCTCGACGAGGCCATCGAGACCTGCGTGCAGAGCGACCACGAGCGCATCCCCGTCTACGAGGGGAACCTCGACAACATCATCGGCATCGTCACCCTTCGCGATCTCATCCGCGAGAAGGACTACGGCGAGGGGGCGAGCGACCTGACCGACGTGGTCCAGCCGACCCTCCACGTCCCCGAGTCCAAGAACGTCGACGAACTCTTGGAGGAGATCCAGGACAACCGGATGCGGATGGTGATCGTCATCGACGAGTTCGGGACGACGGAAGGCCTGATCACGCTGGAGGATATGGTCGAGGAGATCGTCGGCGACATCCTCGAAGGCGACGAGGAGGAGCCGTTCGAGTTCGTCGACGACGACGTGGTGATCGTTCGCGGCGAGGTAAACATCGACGAGGTAAACGAGATGCTGGATCTCGACCTGCCCGAAGGCGAGGAGTTCGAGACGCTCGCGGGCTTCGTCTTCAACCGCGCCGGTCGGCTGGTCGAGGAGGGCGAGGAGATCGACTACGACGGCATCACCATCCGGATCGAACAGGTGGACAACACCCGGATCATGAAGGCCCGACTCACGATTCCCGACGTGGACGAGGAGGAGTTGGCCGACGAGGCGGAAGCCGAAAGCTGACGCGGCTCACGCGATCAGGACGTCGACCACGGTGAACGCGCCGTAGGCGACCCCGAGCGCGAGGACGAGCGAGCCGATCCACGCGAGGACGGTGTAGAGTATCTTCTGACGGCTGACGCCACCGCCGCCGGCGGCGTACCCCGAGCCGATGATCGCCGAGACGACGATCTCGTTGAACGAGACGGGGATGCCGAAGGCGACGGCGGCCTGTGCGATGGCAAAGGAGGGGATGAGCGCCGCAATCGACCGTCGGGGACCGAGCGAGGAGTAGTCCTGTGCGAGCGCCTTGATCATGCGCGGCGCGCCAGTCCAGGAGCCGAGCAGGAGACCGAAGCCGCCGCCGGCGAGCACCGCGGTCAGCGGGATCGCGAAGTCGTCGAGCAGGGGCACGAGCGGCCCGATTGCCAGTCCCACCTGACTCCCGCCGGCGGAGAACGCGACGAGACCGCCGAGCGAGAGGAGGAACCGTCGCTGGGTCGTCTCGGGAGCGGTCACGAGGCCGCGAAAGAGGACGAGGGCCACGAGGAGCGCGCAGCCGACGGCCGCCGTGAGCGTCCCGCCGGGGAGACCGGTACCGAGCGTGCTCGCGATGGAGCCAGCCCCGCCGGCCGGGCCGAGGAGCGCGAACTCGATGGTTGCGACGAGCGCGCCGACGAGACCGCCCAGCAGGGCGATGGCGTACCGCTCGGGGACGGACGGCGAGCGGAGTAGTCGCGCCGTGCCGTACGCGATGCCGCCGCCGACGAAGGGGGTGAGGACCCACAGCGTCGCGATCTGTCGGTATTTCGCCCACGCGGGGTCGCCGCCGAGCGCGAGACCGACGCCGACGACCGCACCGGTGACCGTGAACGCGGTGGCGATTGGGTAGCCGGTGAAGACGCCGATTGCGACGAGGATGGCGGCGGTGAGCAGGCCGACGATGGCCGCGGTCGCAGTGAGCGAGACGCCGCCGATCAGCTGGGTGCCGACGGCCTCGGTGACGTTCGCACCCTGGAGGACGGCGCCGGCGAAGCCGAGCAAGCCGACGACGAAGCCGGCACGCATCACGGAGATGGCGTTCGCGCCGACGGCCGCGGCGAACGGCGTCGATCCGGACGAGCCAGCGCCGATGGCCCACGCCATGAAGAGGCTGGCGAGGGCGGCGACGACGAACGTCAGCAGCGTGCCGGTAGCGACCATCGAGTTGTGCCCTTCTGTGGGAGGGGGGTACTAAGCGGTGTCGGGAGGCGCGCGGCCGAGTCGATCAGCGATACCCCTCGTCGTACCCCTCGCGGAGCGAGAGGAGCGTCCGGCGGACGAGCAGGTACCCGAAGAAGACGAGCAACAGCATGAGGGCCACCAGCGCGAGGAAGATGGGGTCCTCGAGGAGCGAGGAGAGCTGGAGCGCCTGCATGGCCGGATCGTGGACCGGCCCGCACAAATCCGTTTCGCCACGGGGCGACAGTCGGACGCCGCCCGGCTCGTTCGGTCAAACGCCCGTTTGAGCCTACGCCGTTTATATTATCGTCACGGCCGTCCGTCGAATCGCGTGGTCCTCCCGACCTCGCTTCGGCCCTCCCTTTTACTCATCCGTCGGAACGCGAACGCGGCCCAGCACCTCGCTCTCCGGTGATCGGAGGACGCCGATCAGCCCCGTCTCGACGCCGTCGCCGATTCCGTCGGGGACGGCGTCGCTCCCGGACGGCCACAGTTCGGCGTGAGCGAGTCGATGTCCCCGCGGATCGGCGTGGCTCCCGGGATTGAGGAGCGTCGGCCCGTTCGCGGGCGTGTCGACCGTCGGGCGGTGGGTGTGTCCCGAGACGACGAGGGCGGCCCCGCGCTGGCGGCCGAACAGCGAGAGCGCCGTCGCGCCGCCGCGTTCGGTGTGCGTGACCGCGATCCGAACGCCGGCGTAGGTCGTCGTCGTGGCCGAGGGAAGGCGGTCCCGGACGGCGGCGGTGTCGGCGTTGCCGTGGACCGCGACGAGTCGCTCGGTCCGCTCCCGAAAGGCGTCGAGGACGGTGGCCGTCGTGAAATCGCCCGCGTGGATCACGAGATCGGCGGCGTCGACGGCTTCGCGAGTCCGGCCGGTCAGGCGGGCGTCGTCGGTGCCGTGCGTGTCGGAGCAGACCACGAGCATGGGCGAGAGTAAACGCCCACCGGCAACTCGATTTCGGTCGGAAGGTTGAATCGGCAGCCCTCCGACGGGGTGGGTATGGCTGGCAGCAAGTCGGTCGTCCTCGCCGCACTCGTCGCGAACGGGGCCATCGCCGTCCTGAAGTTCGGCGCCTTCCTCCTCACCGGGAGTCCGTCGATGCTCTCGGAGACGTACCACTCCATCTCGGATACGGGCAATCAGGTGTTCCTCCTGATCGGCATTCGCTACAGCGGGAAGGCCCCGAGCCGCGGCCACCCCTTCGGCTACGGCAAGGCACAGTTCTTCTACAGCTTCCTCGTCTCGGTCCTGTTGTTCGGAATCGCGGGCTGGGAGAGCCTGAAACACGGCTACGACGCGATCCTGCACGGCCATCAGGTCGCCCCGGGGACGGTGACGTTCGCGGGCGTCACCGTCGACACCGTCTACGTGAGCGTCGTCGTCCTCCTGGGTGCCATCGCGTTCGAGAGCTACGCGTTCGTGAAGGCCTACGCCGAACTCCGCCGTCAGATGGACGAGTACGGCTGGTCCGGACTGGTCGAGGCGTTCCGAGCGACCAGCGACGTGACGACGCTCACCGCGTTCACCGAGGACGCCATCGCCCTCGGGGGCGCGATCCTCGCGCTCGTCGGCATCGTGCTCTCCCGCGTGACTGGGAACCACATCTACGACGCCGTCTCCGCGGCGCTCATCGGCATTCTCCTGATGGGCTTCGCGCTGGCGCTGGCGTGGGAGAACAAGCGGCTCCTGCTCGGAGAGAGCGCGCCGAAGGAGCTGGAGACCGACTTCCAGTCGATCATCCGCGACCATCCGGGCGTGACCCACGTCGACCGCTTCCGGACGATGTTCGTCGGCCCGACCGCCCTCCTCGTCGCCGCCGACGTGAGCTTCGACGCCGATCTCGTGACCGACGACATGGACACGGATATCGCCCGGATCGAGGAGAAACTCCGGGAGCGCGACGACCGGGTGAAGTTCGTCTACGTCGAACCGGAGCGTTAGACGAGCGACGCGATCCGGTCGATTGCCCGCTCCACGTCCTCGCGGTCCACGTCGAGATGGGTACAGAACCGGACCGTGGCGTCGCCGAAGGGACCACAGCCGACCCCGCGCTCGGCGCAGGCGTCGACGAACGTCTCGCTTTCCAGTCCCGTCCCCGAGACGTCGACGACGACGACGTTCGTCTCCGGCGTCGGCGCCGACAGGCCGTCGATGGCGTCGAGTCCCGCGGCGAGACGCTCGGCGTTCTCGTGGTCCGCGGCCAGCCGCTCCCGATTCTCCAGCGCGAGGAGGCCCGGTGCGGCGATCAGCCCCGCCTGCCGCATCCCGCCGCCGTGGAGTTTGCGCGTCCGGCGCGCCTGGTCGACGAACGCCCGACTCCCACAGAGCATCGATCCGACGGGCGCGCCGAGGCCCTTCGAGAGACAGAAGAGGACGGAGTCGACGGGTGAGACCATCTCGGCCGGATCGGTGTCGCGGGCGACACAGGCGTTGAACAGCCGCGCACCGTCGAGGTGGACGGGGACGTCGTGCGCGTGCGCGGCGTCGGCGGCCGCCCGGATGCGGTCGGCCGGGATCGCGAGCCCGCCGCGGGCGTTGTGCGTGTTCTCCAGCGACAGGAGACCCGTCCCGGGTCGGTGGAGATCCGCCTCGTGACAGGCGGCGTGGACCGCTTCGGGCGTGAAGACGCCGCCCTCGGCGTCGAGGGTCCGGGTCTGGAGACCGGCGTTGCGGGCGAGTCCCCCGAGTTCCCACCGGACGACGTGTGCCTCGGGATCGACGAGGACCTCGCTGCCGGGGTCGGCGTGGACCTGCGCCGCGATCTGGTTGCCCATCGTCCCCGTCGGGACGAACAGCGCGGCCTCGGTGCCGACGACCTCGGCCGCGCGGCGTTCGAGGTCGTTCACCGTCGGATCGTCGCCGTAGACGTCGTCGCCGACCGCGGCGTCGCGGGCGGCGTCACGCATCGCGTCGGAGGGGCGGGTCACCGTGTCGGATCGGAGGTCGATCATACGCGGGGTCCGGGCGGCGCCGACAAAAAGAGGGAGGTCGGGTCACGGCAGTCCGGCGATGGGACTCGTCGGCGGGCGGACGTCGGCATCCTTGGGCGTGCGACCGCACGGCGTTCGGCACCGGGCACGAGAAACTCACACTCCGAAAGGCTTTGCCGCCCGCGCCGGAAGGCGGTGACATGGACCCGCGCATTCGCACGCACGCGGAGATCATCGTCGATCACGCGACGCGCATCGAGTCGGGCGACAACGTCGTCGTCAGCATGCCGGCGGCCGCCGAAGACCTCGCGGTCGCGCTCCACGAGGTGCTCGGCGACCGGGGGGCGAACCCGGTGTACATGAACAACTCCGAGCGGGCGTCGCGGGCGTACCTCCGCGCGAGCGACGACGACGCCTTCGAGACGCCGAGCCACCAGCTCGCGCTGTTCGAGGAGGCGGACGCGTTCGTCATCGCCCGCGGGGGCGAGAACGTCTCCGAGCAGAGCGACGTGGCCCCCGAGACCAACGCCGCCTACCGGCGGGCGATGCGGCCCGTCCTCGACGAGCGACTGGGCAAGCGCTGGTGTCTCACCCAGTATCCCTCGTCGGGCCACGCCCAGCTCGCGGGCATGAGCACCGAGACCTACGAGAACTTCGTCTGGGACGCCGTCACGCTGGACTGGGACGCCCAGCGCGAACACCAGGCGCAGATGGTGGAGATTCTGGACGGCGCCGACGAGGTGCGCATCCGCAGCGGCGACGAGACGGACGTGACGATGTCGGTGGCGGGCAACCCCACGCTGAACGACTACGGCGAACACAACCTCCCCGGCGGCGAGGTGTTCACCGCGCCGGTCAAAGAGTCCGTCGAGGGGTACGTCCACTTCGACATGCCGCTGTACCGCAAGGGAAAAGAGATCGAAGACGCTCGGCTCCGGTTCGAGAAGGGTCGCGTCGTCGGGCACAGCGCCGAACGCAACGAGGAGGTGCTGACGGGCATCCTGGACACCGACGAGGGCGCGCGCTACCTCGGCGAACTCGGCATCGGCATGAACCGCTCCATCGACCAGTTCACGTACAACATGCTGTTCGACGAGAAGATGGGCGACACCGTCCACATGGCGGTCGGCAACGCCTACGCCGACACCGTCGGCGAGGAAAACGAGCGCAACGAGAGCGCCGAACACGTCGACATGATCGTCGACATGTCCGCGGACTCGGTGATCGAGGTGGACGGTGAGGTCGTCCAGCGGAACGGTACCTTCGTGTTCGAAGACGGGTTCGAGTAGCCTCGGCGTCGAGTAGCCGGCGAGTGCGGCAGTCGGCGCACGGTTTTTTGCCTTCGTCCGCCGATTCGGCGTGTATGTCCGCCGCGACGACGAAGAACCGGTGGCTCATCGCCGCGTCGGCGATGCTGATCCACCTGTCCATCGGCTCGGTGTACGCCTACAGTGTCTACCAGCGCCCGCTCCAGGCGTCGCAGGGGTGGAGCATCGGCGACGTGACGCTGGGGTTCACCGTCGCCATCTTCACGCTGGGGATGTCGACGGCGCTGCTTGGCCGGTACGTGGAGCGCTACGGGCCGCGGGCGTCGGGGATGGCCGCGGCCGTGGCGTTCGCCGGGGGGACGATTCTCGCGGGCGTCGCCGTCCGGCAGGGGAGCTACCTCGGGTTCGTCCTGACCTACGGCGTCGTCGCCGGGGTCGGTCTCGGATTGGGGTACATCAGCCCCATCTCGACGCTGGTGAAGTGGTTCCCCGACCGGCGTGGACTGGCGACGGGGCTGGCGGTGATGGGGTTCGGCGCCGGCGCCCTGGTGACCGGCCCGCTCGCGAACTACCTGATCGGCGCGACGAGCATCCCGACGACGCTGTTTCTCCTCGGTGCGGGCTACTTCGTCGCGATGGCGGGGGGCGCGTCCTATCTGGAGAAGCCCCCCGAGGGCTGGGTGCCGGCGGGGATCGATCCCGACGCGGTCGTCGAGACCGACAGCCACGGCGTCATCGTCGCCGCCGACCTCGAACAGCGCACCGCGAGCGAGGCGATCCGGACGCCGCAGTTCTATCTGGTCTGGCTCATCGTCTTCATCAACGTCTCGGCGGGGATCATGCTCCTGTCGGTGGCGTCGAACATGACACAGACCATCACGGGCGCGAGCGCGGCCGTCGCGGCCACGGTAGTCGGGCTGATCGGCCTGTTCAACGGCATCGGCCGGATCGCCTGGTCGAGTCTCTCGGACTATCTGGGCCGGACGACGACCTACGCGGCCTTCTTCGTCATCCAGATCCTCGCGTTTCTGGCGTTGCCGAACCTCACGGCCGTCCCGCCGTTCGCGGCCGTGCTGTTCCTGATCGTCACCTGCTACGGCGGCGGGTTCGCTTGCCTCCCCGCCTATCTCGCGGATCTGTTCGGCACGGAGGAACTCGGAGCGATCCACGGCTACACGCTCACGGCGTGGTCGATGGCCGGGGTCGCCGGACCGACGCTGGTGGCACGGATCGTCGAACTGACCGGATCGTACGACCTCGCGTTCTACGTCGTGGCCGGGACGCTCGGCGTCGGTCTCGCGTGTGTGGGGCTGCTCCGGTGGCGGATGGGCGTCGTCCGCGAGGCCCAGATCGTGGGGACGCCACACGGGCTGCGGCGGTAGGTGCGAATGGCGGCGGGTCCCGCCTTCAGAGCACGCCCCGGAAGAGCACGGTCGTCCCGACGCCGAGGAGGAGCGCCACGAGGACGGAGCCGGTTCGGCGGGCGGCGATCACCGTGACGGCGGCCGCGAGCCACGTCGGCGGGCCGGCGGTGACGACGGCCGGGGCGAGAATCGAGACGACGACGGCACCGGGGAGGGCGTCGAGGGCGGCCTCGGCGCGCTCCGAGCGGTCGACGCGGCCGAGAAGCCAGAGACCGCCGGCCTTTGTCAGGTAGGTGACCGCGGCCATCGCGAGGACGACCCCGACGGTGACCGGGGTGAGCGCGAACGGGTCAGCCGTCACGCCGGACCACCACCGTCAGCGCGCCGGCGAGCGCCCCACAGAGGACGTACCACCGGCCGGGGAGCGACGCCTCGGCAAGGACGGCGACGACGGCGGCGACCGTCCAGGGGGCGGCCGTCGACCGACCCTCCCAGAGTTCCACCGCGATGGTGAGGAAGACGGCCGTGAGCGCGAAATCGAGACCGTAGCGGGTGGGATCGCCGACGACGCCCCCGGCCGTCGCGCCGATGATCGTCGCGGCCACCCAGAACGACCAGATGGCGAGACCGGAGCCGAGGAGGAACGCACCCCGCCGACTCCCCGAACGGAGTTCGCCCATCGTCAGCGCCCAGTTCTCGTCGGCGGTGAAGAACACGCTCCCGTACGCGTGCCGGGGCGCGAGGTGACGAAACCAGGGCCGGAGCGCGGCGCCCATCAGGACGTATCGGAGGTTCACGACGAGGGTCGTTCCGACGACCGCCGCGACGGGAACGGGATCGGCCCAGAGTTCGACGGCGATCAACTGCGCGGCGCCGGCGAGCACCGTGGCGCTCATCAGCGTCGCCTCCGCCACGCTGAGTCCGGCCTCGCGCGCGAGGACGCCGAAGACGACGCCGTAGCCGGCGACGCCCAGCGCGACCGGGAGACAGCGACGGTAGCCCTCGCGGAGACCCACCCACCCGAACTGCACGTCGTCGGGGTGAGTAGTCACGCAGCGACACCTCTCGGAGGGACGGGAGTCGACATCGTCGGTCGTACCAACGGGACCGTGAACGGTAAACGCTCGGAGAAGCGCGTTTCTCCCAGCGCGTCGAGGAGTCAGTCGTCGCGGAGGCGCGAGTCGGCGAGCATCGTCCGGGCGACCCATCGACCGGCGGGCGTCGGCGCGTACCCGTCGTCGCGGTCGGCGACGAACCGACCCCGAAGCTGTCGCAGATGGTAGTTGAACTGTCCCTTGTCTCCGACCGAGGTGGCCGCGCGGAGCGACGAGTAATCGAGGGCGTCGTCCGAACGGACGAGCGCGAACAGGATTTCGAGGCGGTGGGGGTGAGAGAGCGTCGAGAGCGCCTCGGCGAGAGCGACGGAGGGGGACGGCGACTGTCGCGTCGACGCGTCGGCAGTGCACGCGTCGCCCCACGTCCAGTCGGGGATCGCCATGCTACCCGCTGGGGGCGGCGGCGAAAAAATAGTTCTGGAAGCCGGTTTCCGGTTCGGAGCGGACCTCAGTCACCCCGGGTGCTCGCGGGGCGACGGTCTCACTCCTCGGTGACGTCGAGGTCGAACTGCTTGTTCTCGACGGCGGCGTTCAGGACGACGCTCGTGTTGGACTCGCGGATGTCCGCGTCGGTCAGCAGGGTCTTGATCTGGTCGTTCATGCCGTCGGTGTCGACGAACTTGCCGATGGCGATGACGTCGTAGTCGCCAGTGACTTCGTAGACGCTGATCATCTGTTTCTGCTCGCGCAGGCTCTCGGTGACGCTCGGGAGCGCGCTCCCCTCCACTTTCAACTGGAGGATGGCGGTCACGTCGTAGCCGAGGGCGCCGTAGTTGACGCGTGGGGTGTACCCCTCGATGACGCCCTCCTCTTCCAGGTCGCGCAGGTGATTCGACACGGTCGTGACGGAGACGTCGAGTTCTTCGGCCAGGCTCCGCAGGCTGGCGCGACCGTCGCCCAGGAGTGCGTTGATCAGCTTGGCGTCGAGATTTTCGTACGTCATGGCAGTTACACACGACCCCGGGGGTATAGAAGTTTACGAATATCCAATTCCATCCGAAGCCGAGAGTAAATTGCAGCCAACAAAAAGGGCTTAATACTGGGAGTATAGATTAACCCTGTCCAGAACATGACGGACGAAAATACGGCGACTGACGGCGGTTTGACGGCCACCGAACAGGACGTGATCGACGAGATCGATGAAAAGGACGTCGATTTCCTCCGGCTCCAGTTCACCGACATCCTGGGGACGGTCAAGAACGTCTCGGTACCGGCGACGCAGGCGGAGAAGGCGTTCACCGAGGGGATCTACTTCGACGGCTCCTCGATCGACGGCTTCGTCCGGATTCAGGAGTCCGACATGCGGCTCGACCCGGACCCCGAGACGTTCGCCATCCTCCCGTGGCGGAACGGCGACTCGGGTCGCGGCGCGGCCGCTCGGCTCATCTGCGACGTCGTCGACACCACGACCGGCGAGCCGTTCTCGGGCGATCCGCGTGGCGTCCTCAAAGACGCCATCGAACGCGCCGAGGAGATGGGCTACCACGTGAACATGGCGCCCGAGCCGGAGTTCTTCCTGTTCGAGGAGGACGAGGAGGGTCGCGCGACGACCAAGACCAACGACGCCGGCGGCTACTTCGACCTCGCTCCCAAGGACCTCGCGTCCGACGTGCGCCGTGACATCATCTACGGCCTGGAGAGCATGGGCTTCGACATCGAGGCCTCGCACCACGAGGTCGCCGAGGGGCAACACGAGATCAACTTCACGTACGACGACGCGCTGTCGACGGCCGACAACGTCGCCACCTTCCGGTCGGTCGTCCGCGCCATCGCGGCCGAACACGACCTCCACGCGACGTTCATGCCCAAGCCCATCGCGCGGATCAACGGCTCGGGGATGCACACTCACATGTCGCTGTTCACCGAGGACGGCGAGAACGCCTTCCACGACGGCGACGACGAGTTCAACCTGAGCGACACGGCCAAGAGCTACCTCGCGGGCGTCCTCGAACACGCGCCGGCGATCACGGCCATCGCCGACCCGACCGTGAACAGCTACAAGCGGCTGGTGCCGGGCTACGAGGCGCCCGTCTACGTCGCCTGGTCCGACCGCAACCGCTCGGCGCTCATCCGGAAGCCGGCCGCGCGCGTGCCCGCCGCCTCGCGCATCGAGCTTCGGTCCCCCGATCCGTCGTGTAACCCCTACCTCGCCTTCGCGGCCATGATCCACGCCGGTCTCGACGGCATCGAGCGCGACCTCGACTGTCCCGACCCGGTCCGTGAGAACATCTACGAGTTCGACGAGGCCAAGCGCGAGGAGTACGGCATCACGACCCTGCCGTCGAACCTCGGTCAGGCGGTCAGTGCCCTCGAAGAGGACGAGGTCGTCCAGAACGCACTCGGCGAGCACGTCACCGAGAAGTTCATCGAGGCCAAGTCCCAGGAGTTCGGCGAGTACATCGTCGAAGTCTCCGAGTGGGAACTCGACCGCTACCTCGAGAAGTTCTAACGGCTCGATCCTGCGTTTTTTTCGACGACGGACGCGGACAGGTCGGGGAGCGCGAGCAACAGCGCGACGACGACGCCCGCCAGCCCCGCTGCGACCGGGAGCGAGACGCCGCCGCCGAGGACGACGGCCACGACGACGAGTGCGGGGGGCAGGGCGGCGACGGAGACGACGAGACGGGCGGTCGATGGGTCGTCGACGCGTCGGTCGCGCGAGGTGACGAACCGCCACCCGATCCACCCGCCGACGGCCGCGGCCGCGGCCACGACGGTGTCCGTGACGACGGCCGTCCCGAGGGCCACGACGCCGGTGCCGACGGCGACGGCGAACGCCCGGTCGACTGCGGCGGTGTCGACGCGGTCGGGCCAGAGCCCCGGTCCGACGCGGAGCGTGACGGCGAGGAAGCCGACGCCGACGGCGACGCCGGCGACGACGTCGACGAGATAGTGGACGCCGATGACGATCCGGGAGAGCGAGACGAGCGCCACCAGCGCAGCGGCGGCGATCACGGCCCGCCGGCGTCGGTGGCGTTCGCCGAGCAGAGCCACGAGACCGCCGTAGACGACCGTCGCGCCGATGGCGTGACCGCTCGGGAAGCCGTACCCGTCGGTCCCGGCACCGGGCGGTCGCGGGAGCGCGAAGGCGTGTTTGAGCGCGAGCGTGACGGCGAAGGCACCGAACGCGAGGGCGAGGGCGACGGCCATCCGCGACGACGAGACGCCGAGGTGGTCGGCCAGCAGGTAGCCGACGACGACGACGACGAGCAGCGTCATCGGATCGCCGAGTCGCGTGAGGAGACCGAACAGGTCGACGACACCCGCCGGAAGCGCCTCGGCGGCCGCCGTCTCGCCGACGCCACGGTCGGCGAGGATCGCGAGGTCGACACTCGACATGTCTCGGGGCTACGTCGCGAGGGATATAGCTCCGGCGTTCGGCGACCGGCTGCTCAGCGCCGGAATCGCCGGATTGCGTCGAGAGCCCGTCCGGGTTTGCCGAGCAGCGAGAAGCCGACCCCGGCGAGGACGAAGAGGACGTAGAGTCCGAGCGTCGAGAGGAAGATCACGATCATGGCGACGAGCGCGATCAGGTCGGAGAGGAGGTAGAACGCGCCGAGGGTCATGACCGTCCCGTAGAGGAGGACGAGGTAGGGTCCCCAGCCGCGGGCGTGCCCGCGGCGCATCCGACGGCGGACGTACGCCTTCAGTTCCGCCTCCAGGTCCGGTCGGTCGACCGTCCGCTCCTCCACGTCGGTCTCGAAGGCGTCCAGATCCTCGCGGACCTCGTCGAGGCGTTCGGCGATGTCCTCGATGTCGGGGGCGGGGGCGGGCTCCTCCCGTCGCGTGTCGTCGCCGGTCATTGCCGTCGTCACGTCGTCTCGGTCCGGCGGATGTTGTACCTGCCGATCCCGGTCGACGATCCGGTCGGTCCGGACGGCGTTGAGCGTCGCCCCCACGAGCAGGACCAGCCCGGCGAGGTAGAACCACGTCACCAGCAGGAGGATGGCGCCGAGGATGCCGTAGACCGCGAATTGGCCGCTGGTCGTCGCGACCGCCGCGTAGAGCGCGAAGGCCGTCCCGAGGACCGTCCACCCGGCGGCGCCGAGGAGCGTCCCCGGCAGTGCCTCCCGAACCGAGAGGTCGCTCGACGGCGTCAGGTAGTACACCGGAAAGAGGGCGGCGACGAGGACGCCGAAGAAGACGAGCGGCGCGACGACGGCGGCGGGCGTCCGGAAGAGGGCGGCGAGCGCGACGAGACCGACGCCGCCGAGGGAGCCGACGCCGACCGCGGCGAGGACCGTCACGCCGACGCGGACGCTCCCGAGGAAGTCGCGGGACGCACCGCCGTAGATGCGGGCGAAGGCGGTGTCGATGCCGCGGAAGAGCTTGAGCGAACTCCAGAGCAGGAGGGCGGCACCGACGAGCGTGATGCCGCCCCGCCCCGTGGCGTTCGCCAGCGCCTCGTCGACGAGATCCTGCCCGACGGGGAGTAGATACTGCCCGGCGAGATCGATGGCGGCCGTCCGGAGCGCCGGCCCGCCGACGGCGGTGGCGACGACGGTCGTCAGGACGAGCAGGGGGAGCAGGGAGACGAACGCGTAGTAGGCGATGCTGGCGGCCAGTAGCGTGACGTCCCGCGCGCGCACTTCGCTGACGACGGCGCGAGCGAGGGCGAGCCGTGATCGAGCGGACACGTCGAATCGGTTGGACCGGGACGAACAAAAGTGCCCGCTGCGGGCGAAACGCCCGGTGCGCCGGTCACGCCGGGGTGGGCGCCCCGGGACCGGTCGGCTTCTCGCCGTCGTCCGCGTCGTCACGGTTGAGGATCGCGTCGCGGATGCGCTCGAACGGCGACCTGTCCGTGCCGGCTGTAGGGTTATTCATACTACATTTCCACGTTACTCGTTGACACACTTGTGGCTTGTGGGAGCGACGATCCGTCCGCTAGGGCGCCACACCCACCGTCAGGAGCGTCCCCCAGGTCCGGTATCGGTCGACCATCTCCTCGCGGCGCTCCCACTCGTCGGTCGGGAACGCTTCCGCCGGCGGAATCTCGATTTCGCGATCCGGGATCGTGTCCTGTTCGGCGACGTGGAGCCCCGCCGACCGGAACGCCTCGCGGTACGCTCGCCGGTCCCACAGCTGCATCTCGACGCCCACCGTCTCCTGCCACTCGTGGGTGTGGACGCTCTCCTCGAAGAAGTTCACGGCACAGAAGAAGGTGCCGCCGGGTCGCAGGACCCGACGAATCTCCCGAAGCACCTCGTCGGGGGCCTGTGCGTAGTAGAACGCCTCCATCGACCACACGTGATCGACGCTGTCGTCGTCGAACGGCAGGCGCTGGAAGTCCCCCGTCAGGAAGTCGAGCTGCGCGTCCTCGGTGTACGTCCGGGCGTTCCGGACCATCCGCGACGACGCGTCGAGACCGACGCCGTGGCCCACGTCTCGCGTCTCCCGGAGCGCCCGGAGCGCGTAGCCCGAGCCGGTGCCGAGATCCAGCACCGTCTCGCCGGCTTCGACGGGCATCCGGGCGAGGGCGTGTTTGGCCGTGTGCCAGTGGCGCTCCTCCATCCCCCTGTCTTTCCCTTCCGCCGCCCACTGGTCGAACTCGGCTTGGACGCTCATTACCCATCTACAGCGACTCCGGCCACAAACGTCTACTGGAGTGGTCTAGAAGAGCCCCTTGACCGTGTTGATGACGGTCCACGTCGCCTGCTTGACGAGTTTGCCGTCCTCGCCGTTGATGACGATGCCGCGGACGGTCCGGCCGTCGTCGACGACCGCCCCGTTCTGCACGGCGTCGACGAACGTCGGCACGGGGTTGGGCTGGGCGACCAGTTCCTCGGCGGTCTCGCGGGTCATCCGCATCTTCAGGGACGCGTCGTCCCGGCGAGACTGGCGAAGGTCGGTGATCCGGCCGTCGGGCCGCATGTAAAACGAGAAGACGACGTCCGTGTTGACGAAGTAGACGTTGATGACGTTGCCGGAGAGTTGGTTGAACACCTGCCGCTCGCCGAAGTTCATCTCCGCCTCGGTGACGTTGGCGTTGTACCGCGGCTGCATGTCCTGCAGGTCGGCGAACAGGTCGTCGGCCCACGCCGGCTGGTCGGCCGACTGGGCGGTGACTGGCGCCGCGCCGGCGACCAGAGCGAGCGTGACGAGGAGTGCGACGGCGACGCGGACGATCATACTCTTCGTATCGACCCCGACGTATATGGGAATTTGGGCTGGAAGTGGCGCCGAGCTACTGTCTCCGGCGTACGGAGGAACCCCACCGAACGACGCTGGCAGGCACGGAACGCCGACGTCGAAAGCGTCCCGCCCACTCGGGGGACCGGTCGTGGCTTTTTATTCCGCGACGCCGAAATCCAGGCGACGGATGGACCGCTACGACCGACTGCTCGGGGGGATGTTGGTGTCCTTGCTGTTGGGCGTCGTCGTCGGACTCTTGCCCGCAGTCGCGTTTCACCAGGGGATGCTGGGTGGTTCGCTCCTCGCGACCGGCTTTTTCTGGCAGGCCGTGTTCCGCAACCCGCCCGTCCCGGCGTCCGACCGCCGGATGGCGGGCGTGGCCGTCGCCTGGCACCTGGGGCTGTTCGCGTATCTCGTGACCGTGTGGTGAGTGTGGTCCGGTGATTCTCACGCACCGAAAAGTGTAAGAATGTTATTAAGTCGCTTCTTCGTACTACTCGGTGGAACAATGCCAATCGAAGATCTCGCACGGAGCGACGTCGTGACCGCGGACGCGGACACGCCGGTTCACGACCTCGCGTCGACCATGGACGAACGGAACGTCGGGAGCATCGTCGTCACACGGGGGGACGACCCCGTCGGTATCGTGACCGACCGGGATCTGGCGATTCGGGTGCTCGCGGGGGGCGCCGACCCGGCCAGTGCGACCGCCGAGGACGTGATGTCCGGGGACCTGTGCACAATCGGCCGAGGAGAGGGGTTCTACCGGGCGACCGAACTCATGAGCGAGCACGGCGTTCGGCGGCTCCCCGTCATCCACGACGGGGAACTGGTCGGTATCGTGACGGCCGACGACCTGACCGAACTCCTCGCCGACGAGCAGGAACAGGTCGCCGAGATCATCCGCGCCCAGCGGCCGCCCTACTGAGGCGGGTGGCCGCGCTCACTCGCTCGTCGCGTCCCGAATCTCCGCGACCGAGGCGTCGGTCTTGAACGCCGTGCCGTGGTAGTGCGCGCGGGACGCCGCGTAGCCCGCGTCGCGCAGGTCGGCGAGGAAGTCGTCCATCGCGGGCGCCGACCGGGTCCACTCCTTGCAGAGGCGGTGCTGGTCGTAGTGTGTCGGCTCGTCGAGTTCGATCTCTAGCGTCTCCAGCAGCCGGCGAGCGCGGGCCGCCTCGCCCATGTCGTCGTCGACGTGGTCCCGCACCGCGGCGACGAAGTCGCGCTCGCGGATCGTGCCGAGCCACAGGGGACCGGCGGTGACGACCCGGTTGCCCCCGCAGGCCGGACAGGTCTCGGGCGGGCGGGGAACGAGTCCCCACTCCGCCTCGCGGGTGAGACAGTCCTCGCAGTGGTGGACGTAGCCGAGTTCGTCGATGCACTCGTCGGCCTTCGTCGCCCGGCCGTCGAGTTCGAGGTAGGTGCGGACGTAGTGACGGGAGACGTGCGAGCAGATGGGGCGCGCGGCGGTGTCGTAGCGAGCGGCGGTCCGGACGAGTGCAGAGAGGAGGATACGGAGTCCCATCTCGGGGTGGTAGTCGGTGTTTCGGGGGACGGCGCTGTAAGAGCGGACGCCGCTCTCGAAGTGGGCGCCACAGAGCGGGGCGGTGTCGGTCGCGGTGACCGCGACCAGGTCGCGGGCGTTCGCGAAGGCGGCGTCGGCGAAGGGAATCGGCGTCCCGAACGGGTCGAGGTCGATCACGTCGAACGTCGAGTCGTGCATGAGGACGTTGGCGTCGCGCTCGACCACCGACCCCGACAGGTCGTTACGGGCGAGGTTCTCGCGGGCGAGGGAGACGGCGTCCGGATCGGTGTCGGCGGCGGTCACGTCCCAGCCCTCGCCGGCGGCGCGGAGCGCGCGGACGCCGCTCGCGGTCATCGCGTCGAGATACGTCTCGGCGCGAGGCTCGCGCTCCCGGTAGGCGCGGAGGACGGCGACGGTCACGTCGCGGTTCAGTTCCTGCGTGGGGTTGTAGAAGACGCCCTCGCCGCGGCCCTCGCTCGCGCCGTCGCGGGCGTCGGACACCTCGAACTCGACGCCGCCCTCGGTGACGCGCATGGCGGGAGTGGACGGTGCGGGGCGAAAAACGCCGCGGTTCGAGCGTGACGGACCGGCGTGGGGGGCCGACGGACATCGGGGGATCGAGGGGTCGCTTCGGCGTCGACGACGCCGGCTTTCGGGGCGCCGACACAGCCAGCGGCCGCGGTCACGCCGGTCGCATCGAGTGCCTGCAGGACGCGTCGTCGGGTGGTGTCTGGAACAGAACCCACCGTTCCGTTTACACTTTGACGGACGGAACCGACTGATATAGGGCGCGCGCATTCCCGGGACTGGAGAAACGGGACTCGTCGTCCGACGCCCGTCGCACGGTCGTCACGCGACCGACCGAATTCCTTTAGACGCCGAGGCCCGACGATTCGCGTCGTGAGCGAGGTCGAGGACTGGCGCGCGGCGCTCTCGGCGGCCGGAGAGCTATCGGGACCAATCGTCGACGCCATCCTCGCCACCCACGGCGACCGGGGGCAGCGGGCCATCGAAGCCGTCTCCGAGGAGCGCGTCAAGCAGTACCGCGATTTCACCGTCGTCGTCGGCCACGACGACGAGTACATCGTCGAGGACGGCGGCTGCACCTGCAAGGACGCCGAGTACAACCTCGATCCGTCCGATCCGAGCCAGCGATGCTGGCACGCGCTCGCGGTCGAGGTGGCCGAACGCGTCGGCGCCGTCGACCACCACGACATGTGGTACTCCGAGGTGCGGGAGTTCATCTGAGGAAGGGTTTTGCCCCGCCGCTCCCGACTTCGACCATGCTCGACTACGTCGATCTGGAGACCGACCTCGACGAGGAGGAGCGGCTGATCCGCGACACCGCCCGCCGGTTCGTCGACGAGGAGGTCCGTCCCGACATCGCCGACCACTTCCTCGACGGGACGTTCCCGACCGACCTCATCACGGAGATGGGTGAGCTGGGGTTCTACGCGCCGAATCTCGACGGGGACGGGCTACCGAACGTCAGCGAACGGGCGTACGGTCTCCTGATGCAGGAACTGGAGGCCGGCGACTCGGGGCTGCGGTCGATGGCAAGCGTCCAGGGGGCGCTGGTGATGTATCCGATCCACGCCTTCGGCACCGACGCCCAGAAGGAGCGGTGGCTCCCCGACCTCGCGGTGGGCGAGGCCGTCGGCTGTTTCGGGCTGACCGAACCCGAACACGGTTCGGACCCGTCGGCGATGGCGACGCGGGCGGAACGCGACGGCGACGGCTATCGGCTCGCGGGGTCGAAGACCTGGATCACGAACGCCCCCATCGCAGACGTGGCGCTGGTGTGGGCGCGCGACCGCTCCGCACCGGACGAGCCGGTTCGAGGCTTCCTGGTCGAGACCGACCGCGACGGGGTGACCACCGATCCGATCCACGAGAAACTCTCCCTTCGCGCCTCGGTCACGGGCGAAATCTCCCTCTCCGAGGCGTGGGTCCCGGACGAGAACGTCCTCGACGTGACGGGGATGAAGGGACCGCTCTCCTGTCTCACGCAGGCCCGATACGGTATCGCGTGGGGCGCGGTCGGCGCCGCCCGCGACTGCTTCGAGACCGCCCGCGAGTACGCGACCGACCGCGAACAGTTCGGCAAGCCGATTGGCGGGTTCCAGCTGCAACAGGAGAAACTGGCGGAGCTGGCGACGCAAGTGACGACGGCGCAACTGCTGGCTCACCGCCTCGCCGACCTGAAAGAGCGGGGCGACCTCCGTCCCCAGCAGGTGTCGATGGCCAAACGAAACAACGTCCGGACGGCCCGCGACGGGGCTCGAACCGCCCGCGAGATGCTCGGCGGCAACGGCATCACGACCGACTACCCGCCGATGCGACATCTCGCCAACATGGAGACGGTGTACACCTACGAGGGGACCCACGACATCCACTCGCTGATCCTCGGGGAGGATCTGACCGGGCTGTCGGCGTTCCAGTAGGGGGTCGTGCACGCCGCGTGCCCGACGGGAACAGCCACAAAGGTCTCGTACCCCGACGCTCAATCGAGGCGAACAGTCATGTCCCCGTGTCACGGTCCCGACGGCGTCGACTGCTCCCGCGAGGAGGCGTGGGTGCTCCACGCCGCGGTACTGGATCACGCCGAACGGGTCGCCGCGACGGGTCGGGCGCCCGACCGGGCCGTCGCGGTCCTCGACCGCATCGAGGCGTGTGATCCCCTCGACGCGACCGATATCGACCTCGTCCGCGACGCGCTCTCGACGTACCTCGACGGCGCGCCGGCGCGCGACCGGGACCCGGCCCGGGAGGTTCTCGCCACCCTCTCGACCCGTCAGGCCTCGTCGAGCCAGTAGTCCACGTCGTCGTCGCGGCGGTAGTAGCCCGCCACCGTCCGCGGGTCGTCGCTCCCCGGCGCCGACCCCGCGTACACCCCGATCTTCCCCGAATCGGGATAGACCGTCACGTCCGGTTCGTGCATCGTCGATAGCGCCAGATATCGGAGCGGCTCGTCGCCGTCGTTGACGACGCGATGAGCGCCCTCTTCGCCGATCCGGAAGACCGCGTAGTCGCCGGAGTCGAGCGGTTCGACGCCGTCGGCGGTGCGGAGCTGTCCCGACCCCGAGAGGACGTAGAGCGCCTCCTCGTTGCCGGTGTGGTAGTGGAACGGCCACGACTTCTCCCCCGGTGGGAGTTCGTACAGCGAACAGCCGAGCCGGTCGCCGCCGGCGGCCGCCGCGAGCTTCTTCCGACGAAACGCCGTCTCGCCCCGCTCGCGTTCGGTCCAGTCCACGTCGGTCTCGTTGACGCGCATGGGGACCGTTCGCGTGACACGGGCAAAAATCTCCGGACGGCTACGGCTCGCGCCCGAACCGCACGAGCGCGCCCGCGAGGATCGTGCTACTCGTGGCGAACGTCGCGAGCACGACGAACACGAGCGGCCTGGACGCGTAGGTGAGCACGGTCCCGACGACCGCCGCGCCGAGGGCGCCGATGCCGAAGATGGCGAGGTAGGTGTAGCCGAACGAGAGCCCCCGGGACTCCGGGCGCGAGTATTTGGCAATCGTCGCCTGCGTGAGCGGCTGCACGGCGAACAGCGCGAATCCGAGCACGAAGCTGGCGAGCAACAGCCCCGGGAGACCGGCCCCGGCGGCGGGGACGAACGAGAGGGCGATGACCGCGAGCGAGGCGACCATGAACAGCAGCCCGCGATCCGGCTCGATCCGGTCGGTGAGCCGCCCGCCCAGATACTGTCCGCCGATCCCGACCGTCAGTAGCCCCGCGTACAGATACTGGGCGAGGTCGAACTCTTCGGCGACCGGGCTGTCGGGATCGAAGATGCCGGGACGGACGTCGCCGACGGCCGCCGTCAGGAAGTCCCCGAGGAGGTCGGGCAGGAAGGTCAGGACGCCCCGATAGAACAGCCCGTTGAACGAGACGATGGCGAAGACGAGCAGGAAGCCGAGGGTGAACAGGCGCCGCGTCTCGCCGACGAACTCGCCGGGCGATGACGGCGTCCGTCGACCGTCCCCGCCGTCCGTCTCGACCGCGGCCACGGGGTCGAACCGGATCGTGAGACCGAGGACGGTCGCGGCCAGCGCCGGCACGGCGAGGAGGACGACCACGACTCGCCAGTCGAACGCGAGCAACAGGAGGGCGGTCGCGAGCGGCCCGCCGGCGATACCGACGTTGCCGGCCATCCCGTGGTAGGCGAACCCACGCCCGCGCTCCTCGACGCCGTTGCTGATGAGCGTGAGACCGGCCGGGTGATAGACGCTCGCGGCCGCTCCCCAGAGCGCGAGCGCGACCGTCACGCCGACGACGCCCGGCGCGACGCTCAACGCGACGAAGGAGAGACCCATCCCGGCCAGACAGGCGCTGATCAGGGTTCGCGAGCCGAACCGGTCGACCAACAGCCCGGCCGGGAGCGCCCCGATCCCGAACAGCCCGTATCCGACCGCGGCGGCGACACCCAACACCGCCGCGGTGGTCGAGAACTGCGACAGCCACACCGTCATCAGGATCGGAATCGACAGCTCGTAGGTGTGGACCATCGCGTGGCCGAGCATCACGAACCCGACGATGGAGCGGTCGTTCCCGTCCACGGCGTTGGTTACTCGAATCCGTCGCTTAACTGTTCCCGTCGTCCATCGCCTCGACCAGCAGTTCCGTCAGGTCGACGATCTCCACCTCGTCCTCGTACCCCCCGGTCTTGCGGCCGTCCTCGAACATGGTCGTACACATGGGACAGGCGACCACGAACTGCTCGACGGCGCCGTCGGTGTCCTCGACGGCCTCGCGGAGGCGTTCCTCGCTCGGTTTCACCTCCTCGTCGACCTCGGTCCAGACGCCGCCGCCACCGCCGCCACAGCAGAAGGAGTTCGCCCGATTGCGCGGCATCTCCGCGAGCGTCGCGCCCGTGGCTCGCACTAGCTCCCGCGGCGCCTCGTAGACGTCGTTCATCCGGCCGAGGTGACAGGGATCGTGGTAGGTGACGGTCCGGTCGAGCGCGGATTCCAGGGGGAGTCGACCCTCGCGCACCAGCCGTTCGACGACCTCGGTGTAGTGAGAGACGGGGTACTCGAAGTCGTCGGCCATCTCCGGGTACTCGTGGGTGAACGTGTTGTAGCTGTGGGGGTCGGTACAGACGACTTCCTCGAACGCACAGGATTCGAAGACGGCGGCGTTGTCCTCGACGAGCATCTCGTAGAGACCCTCCTCGCCGACGCGGCGCACGTCGTTGCCGTCGTTGGCTTCGTCCTCGTAGAGGATGCCGTAGGAGACGCCCGCGGCCTCGAAGAGGCGGGCGAGCGACTGCGCCACCCGACGGTTGCGCTCGTCGTAGGAGGGGTAGTCGCCGACGTACCAGAGCAGGTCGACCGCCTCCTCGCGGGCGTCGGGCACCTCGAAATCCAGATCCCGGGTCCACTCGGGGCGCTTGCGGTCGGGCTCGCCGAAGACGTTGCCCTGCTGGAAGACGTTCATCATCGCGTCCTGCACGTTGGGGTCCATCTCGCCGGACTCCGTGAGCCGGCGGTTCATCCCCGTGAACTGCTTGACGTGTTCGATGTCGACCGGGCAGGCGTCCATGCAGGCCATACAGGAGAGACAGGCGTGCATCGACTCGGCGGCGATCACGCTCTCGCCCCCGTCGGCGACGATTGGCACCTCGTCGGTCTCGCCCGCCGCCCGCGCCTCGCGGTAGGTCTTCAGGTCGAGGATCACGTCGCGGGGATCGAGATTCCGCCCCACTTCGTTGGCGGGACAGACCGACGAACACCGGCCGCAGGTGGTGCACGCGTCCTGGTCGAGGCGCTCGCGCCAGGTGAAGTCGGCGACGGAGCCGGTGCCGATCTCGTCCGGCGGCAGGTCGGCGGGGACGCCCGGCAGCCGCTTGCCGGCCTTCTCGTCGCGGGTGACGACGTTCGCCAGCGACGTGAGCATGTGGACGGGTTTGGCGTAGGGGAGGAGGGCGACGAAGCCGAGCGCCAGCAACGAGTGACTCCACCAGACGGCGGCGTAGACGCTTTCGGCCGTCGCTGGCGAGAGACCGGCGGCCCGCCCCGCGAGCGCGAGGGCGTAGCCGACGAAACTCACCGTCTCGAAGTCGGGAACGCCGGTGCCGAGGATGCGGAGCGCCTCGACCACGTAGCCGCCGACGCCGAGGGCAAAGAGCGTGAGGACGAAGGCGTCGTCCTCCAGGTCGGTGTGTTTCCCCCAGAGACGCGGGTCGCGGACGCCGTACCGCCGCCAGATCGCCATGCCGACGCCGACGACGAAGAGGAGACCGAGCGCGTCCATCACCAGCGAATAGGAGCGGTAGAAGTCGCCGACGAAAAAGGAGTCCCGACCCAGCAGTTTCGTCCAGATGTCCATGTCGACGGCGAGGATGGTCGTCCCGATGAGCAGGGTCAGAAAGCCCCAGACGACGAACGTGTGCATCACGCCGGCGTAGGTGTCACGGTCGAACTGTGCCTCGTTACCGAGCAGGAGGCGGGTCGCGCGGACGATCCGCCCGCCGAGGTCGTCGAGGCGGTCGAACGGGTCGGCCGGCGCCGACGCGTACTCGACGATGCGGGCGTAGACGCCGTACAGGAACAGGAGGATGGCGACGGCCGCGAGGTAGTAGAAGACGGCCTCGCCGACGGGACCGATGGTCCAGAACGTCTCCCGCGTGACGGCGTCCGTCTGGAGGACGGGCATACGTAGGGGGCGGCGCAGGCGGAGGTTAAAGGTTGCCACGTGGCGTCGGGTCGCATCAGGCCACCGCCCACACGAGCAACGCCACGCCCACCAGCACGGCGGGGGCGTCCCGCCACGTCGGCGTCATGGGCGGGAGCGTCGGGTTCCACGCGAAACAGCGGGCCTGCAGGGCGAGCGCGAAGCGGTCGGCGCGGGCGAACACCCGGCGGAGACCGGTCACGCCGATCAGCCGAATTCGCTCGCGGAGCGAGCGCTCCGAGCCGAGGCGGGCGTCCGTCGCCGCCCGGATCGTCGAGAGGTCGTCGCGGAGCAGTGGGAGAACGCGAAGGACGAACCCGACGCCGGCGCCGAGGACGACGCCCGGCCGTCCCGGCACGAGCCACTGGATCGCGGCCCGCGACTCCCGGACCCGGGTGGTCCGGATGTACGCCGTCGAGACGAGCAAGAGCAGGACGACCCGGTAGCTGGCGAGTGCGGGCGTGACGGCGTCGGCGGGGACGAACCACGGCGCGCCGAGCGTCGCGCCCTCGACGAGCGGTCCGGCGAGGAGAAAGGGGAGGAAGGCGCGGTAGGCGCGCAGACTGGAGAGAAGGGGCGTGGTCGCCAGTCGACAGACCACCAGGACGAACGCGGTGAGGGCGACGAGTCCGCGCGGTGTCGTGTGCGCGAAGGCGGCGACGGCGACGGCGGCCTGCACGAACAGTTTGGTCCGGGGATCGAGGCGATGGATCGGCGTCTCGCCCGCGACGTAGGTGATCATGGCGGGCGGACGCCGAGCGCCGTCAGGTCGGCCGGCGACGGCGCCGCGGCGTCGAGCGCGACCCGCCCCGACGAGAGCACGACCGTCCGGTCGGCGAGCGTCGCGAGGTCACGGAGGTCGTGGGTGACGACGACGACGCCGACGCCCCGGTTCCGGAGGGCGTCGAGGCGGTCGAGCACCGACTCGCGGGCGCGGAGATCCAGCCCCGTGAACGGTTCGTCGAGGACGAGATGGTCTGGCTCCATCGCCAGCGCGCCCGCGATGGCGACGCGCTCGCGCTCGCCGCCGGAGAGTTCGTCGATGCGCTCGTCGCCCCGGTCGGCCATCCGCACGGCGTCGAGCGCGTCGGCGACGCGGCGGTCGATTTCGTCGCGCGGGAGACCGAGGTTCTCGGGACCGAAGGCGACGTCGGCGCCGACCGTCGCCGCGACGAAGCCGTCGCGGGGGTCCTGAAACACCATCCCGACGGCCGAGCGCGCGGCGACGAGGTCGGCGGCGACGGGACGGCCGTTCACGCGAACCTCGCCGGAATCCGGCGTCAACAGGCCGTTGAATCCCCTGACGAGCGTCGTCTTCCCCGAACCGTTGGGACCGGCGAGGACGAGGAACTCGCCGTCGCCGACGGCGAGGGAGACGCGGTCGACGGCGAGGGTGGCGTCGTCGCCGGCGCCGTAGCGGTACGTGTAGTCCTCGACCGTGATCGTCATCGGGCGACGATGGCGTCGCTGCGGACGATGGCGACCGTCGCGGCGACTTTCAGCCCGGCGACCGGCAGGAAGGGGACGACGACGGCGGTGACGGCGGCGACGAGCCCGACGGCCTGGACGAGCGCGTAGCCGACGGCGCCGGCGGCGTAGACGACGGCCGTGCCCGCGAGGAGCGCGGCGACGAGACGGGGGATCGGAACTCGGCCGGGCGGCGTCAGCCCGTCCGGGCCGTGCGCGACGGCGCCGACGGTCGCCGCCGCGAGCGGGAAGCCCACGAGAAAGCCCCCTGTCGGACCGAGGAGGACGCCGAGACCGGCGTTGCCGCCGGCGAACACCGGCAGGCCGATCAGGCCCGCGAGCAGGTAGAGCACGAACGCGACGCCCGCCCACAGCGGCCCGAGGACGACGCCCGCGAGATACACCCAGAGCGTCTGGAGCGTGATCGGCACGTTCGGCGCGAGCGGGTGGACCAGATCCACCGGCGCCGTGGCGCTAGTCGCGGCCGCGAACAGCACCGCCCGGGCGACGTTGCCCGTCGCCTCGTCGCCGACCAGTTCGACCGAGTCCGTTGGAGTCGCCATACCGGGGGTCTCTCACGTAAACCACTTAGTAGATAGTGGTTGACGAGGCGGCGGTCGGCGATGGGTTTTTGCTTCCGAGCGGAGTTCGTGTAATATGGACGAGAAGACCGCGGAGCTACGGGACATCTTTCTCGACGCCACGGGCGAGGAGACGGTCACGGAGCGACAGGCGGCGGCTCGTGGCTCGCTCGTCGACGCCGGCGACCCCGAGGTGATCGACGCCCGTCTCGGCGAGCTGGTCGCGACCATGCGCGACCGGTACGCGTTCGAGACCGACCTGGACGTGGACGCGTACGTGCGGCTGATCCGGGGCTTCTACGACGGGGCGGACGACGAGCGACTGGCCGCCGACCTCGACTGCGACCCGGCCACCGTCCGGCGTGCGCGACTCGACTGTCACCTCGTCCGCGAGAGCGACCGCGACGTCGACGCGTTCGCGGCGATCCGCGAGCGGATCGTCGACGGGGACGCGACCGACGCCATCGCCGCCGAACTCGACTGCGACGCCGAGACGGTCGGCCGCGTCCGGCGGATCGTCGACGCCGAGCGCGAGTCCACCCGCGCAAACGACCGCTTTCGCGCCGCCTTCGCCGACTTCCTGACGGACGACGACCTCGCCGGCCGCCTCGCCAGCGACTCCCGCGAGGACGGACTGCGGGAGGCGACCGAGGACATCGAGACGGACGTCTCCCTCTGATCGGTCCCGCTAGCGAAGACTCTTAGGGCATCCCGCGCAAGGGAGTTTCAATGGCGCAGTCGTCGCCGAATCAGGAGCTGGTCGATAGATTCGTCCGGTTCTACCGGAACTACTACCGCGACGAGATCAGCCGCCTCGCCCAGCGATATCCCAACGAACAGCGGTCCCTCCACGTCGACTACGACGACCTCTACCAGTTCGACCAGGACCTCGCCGACGATTTCCTCTCCCAGCCCGATCAGATCGGCGACTTCGCGGAGGAGGCGCTCCGGGTGTACGACCTGCCCGCCGACGTGTCGCTCGGGCAGGCCCACGTCCGTCTGCGGAACCTCCCCGACACCGTCGACATCCGCTCGATCCGCGTCCACGACAACCACGTCGGGCGCCTGATCGCCGTCTCGGGCATCATCCGCAAGGCGACGGACGTCCGGCCGAAGATCACCGACGCCGCCTTCGAGTGCCAGCGCTGTGGCACGATGACCTACATCCCCCAGTCCGACGGCGGCTTTCAGGAACCACACGAGTGTCAGGGCTGTGAGCGACAGGGACCGTTCCGGGTCAACTACGACCAGTCGGAGTTCGTCGACTCCCAGAAACTCCGGGTCCAGGAGTCGCCCGAGGGCCTGCGTGGCGGGGAGACCCCCCAGAGCATCGACGTCGACATCGAGGACGACATCACCGGCAAGGTGACCGCGGGCGACCACGTCACCGTCACGGGCGTCCTTCACATCGACCAGGTGACCGACGGCAACGAGAAGTCACAGCTGTTCGACCTCTACATGGACGGGGTCAGCGTCGAGATCGAGGACGAACAGTTCGAGGACATGGAGATCAGCGAGCAGGACAAACGCGACATCGTCGAACTGTCCAACCATCCCGACATCTACGACGAGATGGTCGCCTCCGTCGCACCCTCCATCTACGGCTACGACGAGGAGAAGCTCGCGATGATCCTCCAACTGTTCTCGGGCGTGACGAAGGACCTCCCCGACGGCTCGCGGATTCGGGGGGATCTGCATATGCTGCTTATCGGGGACCCCGGGACGGGGAAGTCGCAGTTGCTATCCTACATCCGCAACATCGCCCCCCGGTCCGTCTACACGTCGGGCAAAGGCTCTTCCTCGGCCGGCCTGACCGCCGCCGCCGTCCGCGACGACTTCGGCGAGGGCCAACAGTGGAGTCTGGAAGCCGGGGCCTTGGTGTTGGCCGACCAGGGGATCGCCGCCGTCGACGAGTTGGACAAGATGCGGTGTGTAACCGGGGACACGCTCGTCCATCTCGCCGACGGAACGGTCCAGCGTATCGAGGAGCTCGCGCGGGACGCCGCTGCCACGGGGACGATCGAGGAACTCGACAACGGACGGACGATCAGGGACGTCGATCTCGACGCGTGGACGATGACCGACGACGGCCGGATCGTCTCCCGTCCCGTGACGGCCATCCACGAGTACGAGGCACCGGAGCAACTCACCGACGTGCGACTGGAGACGGGCGAACGGCTCACTTCGACGGCGGATCATCCCTTTTTCGTCTTCGAGGACGGGGAACGGATGGAACGGGCAGCCAGCGATCTGTCCCCCGGGGACTGGGTGTGCGTGCCGCGGGAGATGCCCCAACCGGCAACGGACGGCGGTAGTCTGGCCGCCAGTCCGGCGCCGGGGGACTCGATCAGCCCCGCGTTCGGAGCGATTCTCGGCTATCTTTCCGGCGACGGGAACGTCTTCTACAATCGCGAACACGGGAGTTACGGGATCCGGTTTACGAACGCCGAAGAGGCGCTACTCTCCGACTTCGAGTACGTGTGCCGAGAGACGTTCGATGCGGAACCGATTCGAGCCCCCAGCGAACAGCGGGCCGACGGTGTCGAGACGGTTCGACTGTGTGGGCGGGAGTACGCCGACACCGTTCTCGATGCGGGGATGCATCTGGAGACGTACGACCGGAAAGCCTTCCCCGACGGGGTCTCGGGCGCTTCGAGACGGAGCAAAGCCGCCTTCGTTCGCGCACTTGCTGACAGCGAAGGAAACGTCGACACGGAGACGGGGAACGTACGGATCTTCTCGGCGAGCTACGAACTGCTTCTCGGAACGAAGCAACTCCTGTTGGAGTTCGGTGTGTCGAGCCAAATTCAGACACGCGAGCGCGACGACCGTCGCGATCTGTACGTCCTCGCCATCACCGCTGCGGACTCGCTCGAAGCGTTCGCTCGCCACATCGGCTTCGTTCTCGATCGGAAGGCGTCGGCACTCGAAACCGCTCGAGAGAACGCGGTGGGCAACCGAACGATACTGGACGTGGTTCCGTCGTGTGATGGTCTACTCGCCGAGTTGCGCGATGCACTCCGGCTGTATCAAAGCGAGTGCGGTATCGAGAGTTCCACGTACTGTGACTTCGAGAACGGCAACGCGAACGTCTCGCTTCGACTCGGATGGAAGATCCTCGACGCGTTCGAGCAACGGCGAACGATAGCCTCGGAAGATCTGGCTGAATTGGATTCGAACCCGGAGTGGGAGACCCTCTCGGCGTTGCGGGATCGATATCACGTCTCGCAGTCGGAACTCGCGGCACGGATGGACGGCGTCACACGGCAGACGATTTCCAGCGACTGGATGACGGATGCGTCACTCCGACCGAGGATCGCCGACGCGCTTCGAGATGTATTGCGGAACGTCGCACGGACGGATCTCACGCCACTCAGAGACCTGCTCGAAGGAGATGTGAAATGGCGCCGCGTCTCGAACGTGACGACGACCGTCGAGGACCATAACGGCGATGGGATCGAACGACTCGAACACGAACTGGCCGACGAACTCGGCTGCGACAGGGGCGAAGCGATCGAGCGTGCTCGCCGGCTCCTCGCCGCCGATCCCGATCCCGAAACGTGGGGTGAAATGCGGGAACTCGTGGAGCAGTACGACGTCTCGGTGAACGCGCTCGCCAGCGACCTCGATGTCGATACGTCGACGCTCTCGCGCTGGACCCGGGGCGTCGTCGAAACGGATCGGTTCGACGCCGTACGGGCCATCACGCTCGATCGGATCGAGGACGTGCGACGAGACGTTCGAGACATCGTCGCGGAGATCGACGACCGAGGGAGTGGACTACGCGTGTACGACCTCACCGTCGAAGGGACTCACAGTTTCGTCGCGAACGGAATGGTGGTCCACAATTCCGAAGATCGATCCGCAATGCATCAAGCGTTGGAACAGCAAGAAATTAGTATAAGTAAGGCCGGAATAAATGCGACCCTCAAATCGCGCTGTTCCCTGCTGGGGGCCGCGAACCCCAAGTACGGCCGGTTCGACCAGTACGAACCCATCGGCGAGCAGATCGACCTCGAACCCGCGCTGATCTCGCGGTTCGACCTGATCTTCACGGTGACGGATCAGCCCGATCCGGAGGAGGACGCCGCGCTGGCCGATCACATCCTCCGCACCAACTACGCGGGGGAGTTGAACACACAGCGGACGCAGGTGGCGAACTCCAACCACAGCCAGGAGGAGGTCGAGTCGGTCACCGACACGGTCGAACCGGCCATCGACCCCGAACTCCTGCGGAAGTACATCGCGTACGCCAAGCGCACCTGCTATCCGACGATGACCGACGAGGCGAAGGCGGCGATCCGCGAGTTCTACGTCGACCTTCGCGCGAAAGGCGCCGACGAGGACGCCCCCGTCCCCGTCACGGCCCGGAAACTCGAGGCACTGGTGCGCCTCGCGGAGGCGAGCGCGCGGGTCCGACTCTCCGATACGGTCGAGCACGTGGACGCCGACCGCGTCATCGAAATCGTCCGCTCCTGCCTGCAGGACATCGGCGTCGATCCCGAGACGGGCGAGTTCGACGCCGACGTGATCGAGACGGGCACCTCGAAGAGCCAGCGCGACCGCATCAAGAGCATCAAGGACGTGATCGAGACGGTCGACGCCGAGTACGAGGGCGAGGCGGGGGCGCCAATCGACGCCATCCTCGAACGGGCCGAGGCCGAGGGTATCGACGAGGAGAAAGTGATGGACCAGATCGAGGGGCTGCGTCGGAAAGGCGACGTGTACAGTCCGACGACGGACCAGTACAAGGTGGTGTGATGGATCGCATCTCCACGATCCGCAACGTCGAGGAGGCGCTCCGGGCGTTCGAAGCGGGTGAGGCGGATCTCGCGGCGACCGAGGAACGGGTGCTGGCGGCGCTACGGACGTACGCCACGGAGTTCGACGACGAGACGGCGCTGGCCGCGTACGTCGGGCGGGGTGACGCGTCCGTCGAGGGCGTGATCGTCGTGGCGTCGTCGCGCGCCGAGGCCAGGGAACGGATCGCCGACCACGCCCCCGACGCGGCCGAAGCGTTCGAGGTCGAACGGCTGGGATAGCCTGCCGGTACCGACAGCGTTAGGTGATCGCTACAGACATGCCGACGCGTTGCTACTCGTCGTCACGTACTCGCGCGGCGCTCGAACGACGCTCCGTAACGTCTGCCGGAACCACGAGTCGACGGTCGTCCGGGGACTGGGTCGGGCGGCACTGTTCGAGGAGACGGAACTGGGCGCGTTTCTGGCCCTCCGTCTGCGGGCGAAACACGGCGACGACGTACAGATCGAGCGTACGCGGCCGTTCAACGAGTTCGACGCCGTTCCGGAGTCGGTCCGTGAGGCGGCCGAGGCCTACGAGGGACGCGAGGCACGGAGCACGCCGTACGCCAAATTCGCCGTTGGCACCGACCACCCCGATCCGGACACGATGCGCGATGCCGACCTGTAGACGCGGATCGGACGCGGCCGCACACGGGAGGGCACATGCACGTACGCGTGGCTGAGCGGACATACGAGGGGCGAGCTATCGACTTGACGGAGCGTGACGTGTCCGTGGCAGCCCTGCTCGGAGCGATCAGGGACGAGGAGGCGCCGATCCACGTCGACTGTCCCACGCCGGGGAGCGTCCACGAACACGTGGGACGGCTCCCTCCGGAGACGTTCGACCGGCGAAGCGCCCTCGCTGCCGTCGCCCGTGCACGGGGGCACACGTCGACGGCGCGGTCGGCACTCGACGACGCCCGTGCCGAACTGCGCGAGCTGTCGCCGCCCTCGGTCGACGTGGCGGCGGCGCGGCGACGCGTCGCGGAGACGGGGGAGACCGAGGAGCGACTTCGCGAGCGCGTCGCCGAACTGCGAGGGCGGCTCCAGGCGCGCCGGGAGACGGGGGCAGACACGACGGCCGTCGACGCGCAGTTGCGCGAGGCGGTGCGCCGGCTGTCGGAGGCCGAAACCGACCGTATCGCCGCCGAACAGGCGCTCGAGCGGGCGGAGTCGGCGGCGCGAGCGGCCCGGGACCGGCGCGAGCACCGTCTCGAACTCGAAGACCGGGTAGCGAACCTCGAACGCGAGATTCGACGCGAGTTGGCGGCCGCGGTGTGGGAGGCGTTTCGGTCGGCGATTCGGTCGGTTCCGGGGACGGCGACGGCGGGCGCGACGCCGGGAACGTACGACGGTGATCGAGTGACGGCCGCGCTCGCGGTGGCCCGGATCGCACCCCTCGACGCGCCGGTCGTCGTCGACGGTCTCGACCGCGTCGACGGGGCCGAAGCGGCCGCGTCGATCCTGCAGGCGCCGGTGATTTATACCGGGTAACGCGCCCACTCCCGGGTATGGACTCCGACTGGTCGGTCACGTCGCTCGACGGCCACGAGGGCGTGGCGCTCGTGACGGTCGACCTGCGGAACCCGTCGCCGGTCGACCGTGGCGTCCGTGTGCGGAACCGTCTGGACGGTCCCGTCCTCCCGCCGCGACGCGCAGGCGTTCCCGATCCGGGCTGGGACGAGACGGGGTTCGAGGGCATCGTCGCCGCCGACGGACGGCGAACCCTCGGCTACGCCTGCCCGGCCCCGGTCGAGCGGCCGCCAGTGACGGTCGTCGACGAAGGGCGAGCCGACGGGATGGAGAGCGACCCGGCAGCAGCCGCCGTCAGGGATCTCGGCGATCCACGCCCGCCGAGTGACGCGATACCGGGGTCGACGGCGGTCGACGACGGTCGTGACGAGAGCGGCGAGCCGACGGACCCGAACGCGGTCGACGGTGATCCCGTTCCGCCGGCGGTCGAATCGTGGCTGGCGGCAGTCGAGGACCGGATCGGACGCGGCGAACGGCTGACGAACGGATCGGTCGAGGCGACGACGGCCGCGCTCGAGGCGGACGATGCGGCGGCCGTGACGGTGCTGGACGCACAGCTATCCGCCGACGCGGCCGCCCTCGAAGCGGTCGCCGAGCGTGTGGCGTCGCTCGCGGATCGAGTGGCCGCGGTGGACGTGCCGGTCGAGGCGCTCCGGAGGCTCTCGTGATCGTCGCCGTCGCCGGCGGGAAAGGCGGCGTCGGGAAGACGACGGTGGCCTACAATCTCGGAGCGGCGCTCGACGCCGTCGTCGTCGACGCCGACCTCGGGATGGCGGACTTGCCCCGTGGTCGAGGACCGGACCTCCACGACGTCCTCGCGGGACGGGCCGAGGTGACCGAGGCGATCCGTGGTGGGACCGTATCGCTCCTGCCGTGCGGGCGGTCGCTGGCGGGCGCCCGTGCGGCGGACGTCCGCGAGTTGGCCGGCACGCTTCGTCGGGTCGAGGACGAAACGGGGGACGTGGTCGTCGACTGTCCGGCCGGACTGCGGGCGGACGTCGGCGTCCCGCTGGCCGTCGCGGACGCCTGCGTGCTGGTCGTGTCGCCGCGCCGGTTCGCGCTGGCGGACGCGGTGCGGACGCGCGAACTGGCGCGCGAACTCGACGCCGGGCTGGCCGGGATCGCCCTCAACCGAACCACCGCCGCCGACGATCCGCCCGTCGACGTGTTTCGGCGGATACTCGGAGCGCCGGTTTCGACGGTGCCGGCCGATCCACGGGTGGGTCGGTCCGTCGAGGACGAACGGCCGGTGGTCGCGACGGCACCGACGTCGACGGCAGCCGAGGCGGTCGGCTCGCTCGCGGCCGCGGTTCAGTCCTGCAAGAGCCGGTAGGTGTTTCGGACGGTGACGGGCGTGACGTCGGCCACGTCCGCGGCGGCCTGTTGGGTGAGCGACTCGCCTGCCTCGCGAGCGGCAGTGTAGAGACAGGCGGCGGCGACGCCGCTCGGATTCCGCCCGGCAGCGTCGCCCGACTCGCGGAGACGACGCGCGTGCTCCTCGGCCCCCCGGCGCACCGACTCGCTCACGTCGAGCTCGCTGGCGTACCGTGGGACGTACTCGATGGGGTGGATCGGTCCCGTGGCGATGTCGAGTTCGCGATTCAGCGCGCGGTACGCCGCCCGGTGTTCGTCTTCGGTCGCCTTCGCGGCGTCGACGACTTCCTCGACGGTGCGGGAGACCGAACACATCCGACAGGTGGCGTACACCGTCGCGGAGGCGAACCCCTCCAGCGAGCGCCCGCGGAGCAGGTCGGACGCCTGCGCCGAGCGAAACAGCGAACACGCCGACTCGCGGACGTGTTTCGGGAGCGACAGCGCGCCGACCAGTCGCCGTATCTCCGTGAACGCGTACACCTGATTGCGTTCGCGCTTCGTCGAGATCTGCGCCCGGTTGTGCTGGGTTCGCATCCGAGAGAGTCGCCGTCGCTTCCGCCCTTTCACCCGCGTCGACCGCCCGATGTCGGTCGAGAGACCGCGGTCGTGTCGCGACTGAGTCAGCGGTGCGCCCGTCCGCTCCGGGTCGGTGTCGTCGTCGGCGAAGGACCGCCACTCCGGACCGTGATCGATCCGGTACTCGTCGACGACGAGCCCGCACCGCCCACAGACGGTCTCGGTTCCCTCGGCGTTCAGTCGACCACTGCACTCCGGACACTCCGCCTCGCGTGCCTGACTCATCACAGTCGAAAGTTGGTCCCGATTGCGTATTTAAACACGGCCGAGAGCGGGGTGACTCGACGCCGACGAGCGAAGAAAACGTACCGGTTACCGGTACCTTCTGGTGCTCGTCGCCCGTCCCGGGGTAGCTTTTAACAGTGATCGGCTCGCCAGTGTGGATCGATGGGGTTGTCGGATATCGCCGCCGGGATCGAGATACACGAGCGTCAGCGTGAGCGAGGCGTGCCGACCGTGGACGCGACGGGCGAGGATCTGGTCGCTCGCCTCGCGACCCACGCCGACGCGCTCCCCTGCACGCCCGAGGCGGCAGCGAGCGTTCTGGAGACGTACGCGGCCGGGACGAGCGTGGGTGAGTGTGCACGCGAAGCCGGTATCGCACCGATGACGGCCGCCAAACTCCTCCATCGGTGCGGTGTCGCGGGGCTGTCGCCACTGACGCCGACCGCTCGCGACGTCCTCGGTGACTGGCTCGACGGCGAGCTTTCGCGATCAGAGGCCGTCGAACTCGTGGGTGCCGACGAGGGGGATTTCGCGCTCGCGACGTACGTCGAGACGCACGATCCGGTGCCAGAACTGGCCGACGCCGTCGCGGGAGACCTCGAACCCGAGTCGAACGCGACCGTCGCCAAGCGCGACGCGCTGGCGGAGACGATGAGTTCGGTCGGTGAACTTCGGTAGCGGCCGTCCGCGCGCCGAACCCGTTACCCCCCCGGCGAGCCAACGACGACCGATGCTCGAACCCGGCGATCCGGCACCGGACGTGACGGCGCACAACCAGGACGGCGAGGCGGTCGCCCCCGACTTCGCGGAGCCGACGGTGGTCTACTTCTACCCCAAGGATTTCACCGGTGGCTGTACCGTCGAGGCCAGCGAGTTTCAGGACGCTCTCCCCGAGTTCGCGGACCTCGGGGTCACCGTCTACGGCGTCTCGACCGACGACGTGGCGACCCACGCCGACTTCGCCGAGGCGGAGGGGCTGGCGTTCGACCTGCTCGCCGATCCCGACGAGGGGGTCGCGTCGGCGTTCGGCGTACCGACCGAGGGCGGCTACCCCGACCGCGTGACGTTCCTCCTCGCCGGTGGCGAGGTCGTCGCCGCGTACGACGGCGTCGATCCGAACGGCCACGCGAGCGAGGTGCTGGCGGACGTGCGACGCGAGTTCGTCGTTGGCGGATAGGTCGACCCGGCCGCGGTCACGGGCGGGGCAGGCGACGCTACCGCGAGACGAATTCGCCGACGGAGTCGAGCAGGCCGTGTCCGCCGCCGGGCGAGGGATCGACGCCGAGGACGACGCCCGCGACGTCGGCGACTGCGGTCGCCACCGACCGGTCTTCCAGACAGGTCGGCGCGGCCGTCACGTCGGCGTCCGTCGCCGGGAACGCGGCGTCGCCGACCGGGAGGTCGCCCCGCGTCGTGACGACGGCGTCGACGTCGACAGCCAGGTCGTCGAGACGGTCGGTCGTTCGCTGGACGGCGTCGCGCCCTCGCGTCGACGCGGGGGCGACGACGGCGGTTCGTGACGTCGCGTTCACCGCGGCGACCGACTGATTGGCGGCCACGGGCGGCGTGTCGACGACGACGTGGTCGAACGCGTCGGCCGCGGCGGCGATGCGCGATTCGAGCGCCTCTGCGGCCGCGGGCGATTTCGCGCGGGCGAGGCGCTCGAACGGTGCGGCGGCGGGACAACACGCCAGCCGACCTCCGGCGTCGAGCGAGATGTCGATCAGTCCCGCGGAGAGCGGTGCGTCGCGGTCGTCGGTGAGAAGCGCCGTCAGATCCGGATCGATCCGGCCGGAGAGGTAGTCGGACAGCCCCTGCGTGGCGAACGCGGCGTCGAAGACGGCGACGTCACGCCCGTCGCTCGCGAGCAACGCCCCGAGTTCGATTGTCAGTCGAGTGGTTCCTGCACCCCCAGTCGCGCCGACCAGGGCCGCGGTCTCGTCACCGGCACCAGTCATACACGGGGATGGAGTCGGTCTCGGATTAAAACTCGGGGACGACTCCGACCGACACAAAACCATAATGAAACTGTTACAACCTCTCGAACCTGGATGAATTATCATCCGAATAATCGCATCCGACTGAGCAGGGAAATTGGAATCAGCGGCGTCGATAGCCGAATATAGGCCAATATATCGCTCGAAACTCTCGGCGACGAGCCGGTCGTTCCCAATCGTTCACAACATATCATATCTCGGAAACATTTATGCATCTGGCAGTTGACAGGCTAGACGTGATGAGCGCCACCCAGTTCGACACGACCGACACCCTCGACGTTCCCGACGACCTGACCGCCCCGGAGTCGAAACTCGTCTACCTGTTTCTCGCCGCCTCGAGCGGGGCGACGGTCGAGGAGCTCCACGAGGCCCTCGACATCCGCAGGATCTCTCTCTTTCCGGTCCTCCGGACGCTGACCGAACGGGACGCGGTCGTCCGCGAGGGGTCGACGTACGTTCCCCGCGCGTCGTAGCCCGAGTCTCGGGCTGGCTCGGATTCGAAGCGGTCCCTCGCCCAATGGGCGAGGCGTGGTAGCATATCGCGAAAACGGGGTCGACGCGCCCATCGGGAGCGGTGGGCGCGCTGGCCATACACGACGGGTAGCATGTCCCGGTCGTAACACCCCGGAGACTGACCGTCTCGTGTGGCTGTGGCGACGGCGTCGAGTCTCGTATCGGTCGCGGTGTGGTGTCTTCGTGGTTCGATCACCTCGCGTAACGAATCGAATGTACTTCGAGTATAAATGCTTTCAGGTCGTTGTCCTAGTACAGTTTTACCATATTAATCTTGTATTCGGTCGCTTTTTGAGGAAATAGGTGCCGAATAGGTATTCCCACGTCTCCCCGACTCATCGGGCGGCGGGGGACGACCGTCAGTCTGACCGGATGGCGTCGGCCACGTCGGCGAGTTCGTCGTCCCCGACGTCGGGGCGGTCCTCGATCAGCGCGTGGATCGGTCGCCCGCCGTCCGCCTCGGACCGGGGGACGACGTGGACGTGGACGTGTGGAACCTCCTGTCCGGCGGCGGTGCCGTTGTTGACGGCGATGGTCGTCGCCTCGGCGTCGACGGCGTCCTCGACGCGGTCGGTCAGGTCGTGGACCGCCGCGAACACGTCGGCCGCCAGGTCCGCGGGCAGGTCGTTGACGCGTTCGTGGTGGGCCTTCGGGACGACGAGCGTGTGCCCGCGCGCCAGCGGGTTGGCGTCGAGGAAGGCCATTACGGACTCGTCTTCGTACACGGTGTAACTGGGAATGTCGCCGTCGACGATGGAACAGAAGATGCAGTCGGCCATACCTATTCTCTCGTTGTCGCGTCTCAAAAGCGTCCCGGAGACAGCGAACCCTACGGGTCGACACCGCACGACCGTAGCGTCGCGGCCAGCGCGTCGCGGTACGTCTCGCGGTCGTACCCCAGCCGCGACCGCCAGACGTCGGCGTAGGAGGGGTGTAGGAGGGGGACGGCCGTCACGCCGAGTGCCGGGCAGTCGACCGGTTCGAGGACGCAGTCCAGAAAGCCGTCCAGTTCGCGCCCCTCGACGGCGAGGAGGCTCGTCGTCGCGTGCTTGCCGGTCGGGAGGACGACGGCCGGGTCGACGGCGCCGAGTTCCGTCCGGAGGTGGCGCCGGCAGTTCGACCGCTCCGCCGCCGTCGGTTCGCGATTCGACCCGTCGCCGTCGGGTGGAAAGCACTTCACCGCGTTCGTGTAGAACGCGTCGTCGACGCCGACGCTCGCGAGGAGGGAGCGGATGCGTCGGCCGGAGTGTCGCGAGGTGTAGGCCAGCCCCGAGCGGTTGCCGCCGGGCCACTCGGGGTCGTCCGGATCGCCCGCTGCGGGCGCCTCGCCGACCACCAGCACCGCGGCGTCCCGCGGGCCGTTCCCCCACGCGATCCGGTCGCGGGCGTCGGCGAGGGCGGGACAGCGCCGGCAGTCGGGAGCGAGAACGAGGGCGTCGTCGGGGGACGGCGGATCGGCGGTCATCCCTACAGGACGTCGGCGACGACGGGGGCGACGGAGGTAGCGGTCACGTCGCGTTCGACCGTGTCGGTGGCGTAGATCCCCGTCACGCCCGCGCGTTCGAGTTTCGTCCGCGCGTTCCGCACGAAGAGGGGGTGGATGCAGGTGACGAACACCGCGTCCGCGTCCCGGTCGTGGAGGACGGCGATGGACTCGCTCATCGTCGACCCGGTGGCGACGATGTCGTCGACGACGACCACGTCCCGTCCCTCGACGGCGGCGTCGCTCGGCGTGATCTCGACCTCGGTCCCCGAGTGGCGCACCTTCTCGAAGTAGTCGACGCTCCCGCGGCCGTAGGCGTCGCGGGCCGACTCGGCGAGGTCGATGGCGCCAGCGTCGGGCGAGAGAAAGAGCGGGTCGGTCAGCCCGGCTGGGAGCGGATCGGCCAGTCGCACCGCCGCGTCGACGACGGTACACGGGACGTCGAAGAAGTCCGTCACCGACGCCTCGTGGGGGTTGACGAGCACGACCCGGTCGGTGCCGGTGGCGATGGCACGCGCCACCGCCCGCGCCGAGACGGGTTGGCCGGCCTCGAACGCGCGCTCCTGTCGCCCGTAGCCCATGTAGGGCAGGACGGTCACTACCTCGTCGACGCCCGCCTCGCGGACGGCGTCCTGTAACTGCAGGAGTTCGACGTGGGCCGCGTCGGTGGTCGTCGAGGCCACGACGACCGCTCGGTCGACGCCGTCGTCGGTCTCCGGCCGACCGCTCGCCGCGTGCGTCGCGCCGTCGTCGATCCCGACCGACACCATCCGTTCGCCGTCGGGGAAGCGCTCGTACGTCACCGAGGCGAGGGGTCGACCCGTCTCGGCGGCGAGCGCCGCACCGAGCGCCTGCGACGCAGAACCGGGGACGATCATAGTCGGTGGTCGACGGCCGCCCCGAAAACCGTTTCCGTTATCCCCGCACCGCGAGCGCCGCGACGCCGGTGACGCCCAGCGCACGCGTGCGCCAGCCGTCGCCCGCGTCCGCGAGGAGCGTCCCCGTCTCCGTCACCGCGACCGTCGCCCCCTCGGTGTAGCCCACGTCGACGATCCGGTCGTCGGTGGGAGCGTCGACCGGCGACCACTCGGCGACCGCCTCGCGGACGAACACCCCCGCCTCGCCGACGGCGTGTGCGCGGTCGTCGGCGGTGTCGGTCTCCTGCCGACTGCCCGCGGAACGTGGGTCCGCACTCACGACGTCGAACGCGCCGTCGAGGTCGTCCATCCAGCCGTTGCCCAGTCGGTACAGGCCGTCGCCGGTCGCGGCGAGCGGCATCCCACGCCCGGACACGTCGCGTACGTCGGCGAGACCGACGTTCCGGAGTTCGTCGCCGACGACCTGGTGGACGCCGTCCGCCGCGGCGATCATCCCGCCGTCGACGGCGCGGGGCTCGTCCACTCGCCCCAGCGTCGTCCACGCGCCGTCGCCACCGAGGCGGGCGACGTGCCCGTCCGGCCCGGCCGCGAGGAGAGCGTCGTCGTCGAAGCCGACGGCGACCGCGGGACCGAAGTCGGTCGGGTCGTAGTCGCCGGCGAGGACGTCCGCCTCGGTGGCGACGGCGCGCCGGTCGGCGGCGGCGGCCACGTCGCGAGCGCCCGTCCGGTGATCGAGGCAGAACTCCCCGACGCGGTCGCCGGAGAGCGACGCGACCACCACTCCCTGCTCGGCGGCGACGAGCACCTCGTCCGCTCCGGTCCGGTCGGCGTAGACGCGCTTCTCGTCGATAGTCCCGTCCATACCCACTCTCCGGGGGCGGGGCTGAAAAACGGTCGGTGGCCGGCGCCGGGACTAGTCGGTCTCGACCGTTCGCCGCGCCCGCACGTAGTCGCCGAAGTTGTCGAACAGGCGTTTGGTCCGGCAGGCGGCCGCGTAGTTGTCGTCGTCGATGCCGTCGACGACGGCTTCGATGCGCTCGTCGGGGAGGTCCTTCCCCCGCGCGACCGTCTCGGCGCTCGCCCGGTCGTACTCGGGGTGGAACTGCACCCCCCAGCAGTCGCCGCGGCGGAAGGCCTGCACCCCGCGGTCGTTCTCGGCGAGGCGGGTCGCCCCCGGCGGCAGGTCGACCACCCGATCCGAGTGGGTCTCGAAGGCGACGAACGGCGACTCGATCCCCGCAAACAGCGGGTCGCCGTCGTCGAGGCGCCGAATCTCGCGGTAGCCGAGTTCGACGTCGTCCATCGCGTCGACGCGGCCGCCGAGCGCCTCGGCGAGCACCTGGTGGCCGTAACAGACGCCGAGGACGGGCAGGCCGCGCTCGGCCGCCGCTCCCACCCAGTCGACGAGGGCGCCGATCCACGGCTCGTCCCAGTAGACCGACGACCGCGATCCGGTCACGACGACGGCGTCGTGGTCGAAGTCGGCGGGTAACTCCCCCGCCGTCACGTCGAACTCGGCGAGGGCGGCGTCGAGTTCCCGCCGGAAGTTCCGTCGCGTGTGATCGGTGCCGTGGGAGGCGTCCAGGAGGGCGACCCGCAGAGTCATCGTTCGTGCCACGCCGGCGAGCGGTTAGTCTCTTACGCCGTCTCGAAGAGACCGAACAGCCGGTCGTTCACCTCGCGGGAGCGTTCGATCCCGACGAGGTGGCCCGAATCGAGCGGGACGAACTCCCCGCGCGGGAGACCCTCCGCGAGGCGTCGGCCGTACTCGACCGGCCAGACCGCGTCGTCGCGGCCGTGGACGACCAGCGCCGGCACGTCGATCTCGTACAGTCGATCCGAGACGTCGAACGCCTCGGCGGCGGCGGCCTGGGCTTCCCACGCCTCGCGGGTGGCGTCCTCCGCGGCGCGCCACTCGACGATCCGTTCGACCACGTCGGGGTTGGCGTCCAGAAAGTCCCGCGAGAGCGCCGCGGCGAGCGACGACGCCAGTTCGTCGGGGTCGCCCGGCGACCCGAAGAGGGGATCGAGCGACAGGTCGGCGCCGACGGGTGCGGTACCGAGGAGCGCGAGCGACCGGGGGCGGGTCGAGAGCCGCGCGAGTTCGAGCGCGACCATGCCGCCCAGCCCCGCGCCGACGACGTGGACGCGTCGCTCGCCGTGGTCGTCGAGGACCGCCTGCACGTCGGCGACGAAGTCGTCGACGGCGTATGGACCCGGGGGCGCGTCCGAGCGCCCCGCCCCGCGGAGGTCGGTCACCAGCGTCTCGAACGGCCCGGTCAGGCCGGCGTGTTGCCAGCCCCACTGCCAGGCGCCGTAGCCCACGTCGCCGAGGCAGACGACCGTCTCACCGTCACCGTCGGTCTCGTAGTAGAGCGACACGGTCCCGTTCGATGCGGTCGGCATGGTCGGGTGTAGGGGCGCGCGGCCTAATACCATCGCATCCTCGCTCGTGGGTTCACACGCGACCGTCTCGGCGTCGGCCGAGCGATCAGTAGGTTCGCGCGGAGAGGAGGACCAGCCCGATCACGGTGGCGGCGACGCCGATGAGAAACAGGCCGCCGCCGTAGGCCAGCGACGGCAGATCGATTGGACTCGTCCCGGTCACCAGATCCAGCAGCGACACCTCCCGGAACAGCCCCTCGCCGGGGAGCGAGACGCCCGTGAGCGCCACGACGCCGACGACGAGGAGACCGGACACCGTCAGGACCGAGGCGCGCGAGACGCGGGACGACGACTTCACACCGACAGTGGTCACCGTATCGTATATCAATCTTCGTCCGGGAGATTCAGCGTTGATACTCTGCTGCGACGGCGGCACTGACGATCAGTTCACGCGTTTCGCATCGCCCGGAGCACGTCGGGCGCGTCGTCGAGCGCGTCGTCGAGCGCGTCCACGTCGGGACCGCCGCCCTGCGCGAAGTCCGGCGGGCCGCCGCCGCCGCCGCCGACCTGTGCGGCGAGTCGTCCCACGACCTCGCCGGCGTTGATGTCGACGCCGTCGGGGACGCCGACGACGAACTGGGCGCTCCCACCCTGCGCGCTCCCGAGGACCGCCACCTCTCCCTCGTCGACGATGGCGTTGGCGGTGGCGCGGAGTTCGTCGGCGTCGGCGTCCAGCCGCCGGATCACGGCGGCGACCCCGCCGATGTCCACCTCGTCGGCGTCCGTCGCGGCCGCCCGGACTTCCGCGAGTTCCTCTTTGAGGCGGTCGATCTGCTTGCCTCGCTCTTTCCACTCCTCGAAGAAGCGCGCGGCCGTCTCGGGCACCTCCGCGGGCGACACGTCGAGGGTGTCGGCCGTCTCGTAGAGGGCGTCCTCGGTGCGCTGCGTCGCCTCGATGGCGGCCTCGCCCGCCGCGAAGACGATGCGCTCGACGCCGTCCTGGATCGGCTCAGTCTTGCGGATCTTGATGGCGCCGATGTCGCCGGTTCGGGAGACGTGGGTTCCGGCACACGCCTGCACGTCCTCGTCGACGTGGATCAGGCGGATCTGTTGTCCCGGCGGGACGCCCCCCTGGTACAGGCCGAAGCCGTGTTCGGACTCCGCCTCGTGACGGTCGGGCCACTCCTGCGTGACCGGGCTGTTGTCCATCACGACCTCGTTCGCGACGCGTTCGATCTCTTTGACCTCCTCGCGGGTGATGCGTCGGAAGTGGCGCACGTCGAGCCGTGACTGGTCGGTCCCCTTCTGGGCGCCGGCCTGCCGGACGTGGTCGCCGAGCACCCGTCGGGCGGCGTGACCGACGACGTGTGTCGCGGTGTGGTGGCGCATCAGGCTGTAGCGACGGTCGGCGTCGATCCGCCCGCGGACGAACTCGCCTTTGCCCGGGTTGTCGTCCGTACGGTGGAGGATCACGCCGTCGCGACGCTGGACGTCCGTCACCTCGACCGTCGTCTCGTCCGTCGAGAGGGTGCCGGTGTCGGCCGGCTGCCCCCCGCCTTCGGGGTAGAATCTCGTCTGATCGAGCACCACGTCGTAGCCGTCCTCGCGCTCGAACACGTCGAGGACGACCGCCTCGAACTCCATGCGCTCCTGATCGTCGTAGAACAGGCGGTCGGTCTCGGGGAGATCGGCGAGGCGCTCGTCGCGCTGGGCGGCCGCCTCGGACGCGCCCTCGCCCTCGTGCCGGGCGGCGACCAGCCCGTAGAAGTCGTCGGGCACGTCGACTCGTGCACCGTGGTCGCGGGCGATCTCCGCCACCGTGTCCGGCTGGATGCCGTGGGAGTCGTACAGTTCGATCAGCGTCTCGCGAGGGATCGGTTCGTCGCGCTCGGCGTACTCCGACGCGATGCCCTCGACTTTCCGACGGCCGCGTTCGAGCGTCCGGCGGTACTTCCCCTCCTCCGTACGCACCATGTCGCGGATGGTGTCGCGGTTGGTGTAGCCCAGTCGCTCGGCCTGCATGTCGACGAGTTCGTCGAGCGGCGCGTCGATGCCCAGCCCGTCGACGAGGCGTTTCGTCCGCCTGAGCACCATCCGTGCGAGATATCCCGTGCCCACGTTCGAGGGGACGATGCCGTCGCCGAGCATGTACGCCAGCGTCCGGCAGTGGTCCGCGATGGCGTAGACGTCTTCGAGGGGTTCGAGCAGGTCCGTGAGGCGGTCGGCGTCGGCGCCGAGTTCCTCGGCCACCTCCGCGCGGGCCGACGACAGATTCTCGACCTCGTCGATGTCGAGATAGCCCGAGAGGCGGGCGGCCTCGCGGATCAGGTCCGTCTCCGCTTCGGTGTGGTCGATCCCCGCGTGGTCCGTGAGGAAGTCGATCATCTCGGGGTAGACCGCCTCGTACACCGTCGGCGTCCCCTGACTCATCCACGTCCACCGCTCCAGCCCGTAGCCCGTGTCGACGATGTACGTGTCCATCGGGCTGTAGCGGTTGCCGTCTTTCATCTCGTACTCGCCGTCGGGGTCCTGCTCCATCGACATGAAGACGAGCGTGGCGAGTTCGAGGCCGCGGTAGATCACCTCGAACGCCGGCCCGGCGTTGCCGCCGCCCACCCACGGGTCCTCGATGTAGGTGACCTCCGCGGGATCGGCGCCCAGGTGCTCGAAGAAGCGGTCGCAGTACTCGACCGTCTCGTCTTTCCAGTACACCTCGCCCTCGTAGGCGTAGTCGCCAGCGGCGTCCTCGCGGGCGTTGAACGCGTGGTGAGCCATCATCTCGAAGGCCATCGTGTGCCGGCCGGTCTTGCCCACGTTGTCGATGTCCTGCATCCGGATGCACGGCTGGGAGATCGTGAGCGGGTTCGCCGGCGGCGGCGTCTCCCCCGACGTGACCAGCGGCTGGAAGTCGTAGATGGAGGCCTGCGTCAGGAGCACGTCGTCGCGCCAGCGGTTCGCTGCGACGGGGTAGGGATCGATGCGCTCGTGGTCGTTGGTCTCGAAGAAAGAGAGGAACGCCTCGCGCATCTCCTCCAGCGTGTACGCCTCGTCGAAGCCCGGATTCCCGATGAACGTGTAGTCGTCGCAGGGCGGCTCGCCGCAGGTGTCGCGCTCGACGCGCGACCAGAAGTGCGCGCCACAGGAAGAACACGCCTGTCGAGTGAACCCTTCCTCCTCGAAGTAGTCGAGGCGGTAGGCGTCTTCGAGTTCGCTCATTACCACCTCCTTGGCCCGTCTCCGCCTAAAACAGTTCCGGGAAGGGGCGTCTCGTCCCCGCGCCGAGACGCCCGCTACCGTTCGAGAATCCTACCAGAACGTTCGTTTGCCTGGCGATGCACGGACGACACGTCCGGGCGCGTGTCGTCCGTCCCAACCGGGAACGCCGGAACACGGACCGCCGATCCCCCTCTGCTACCACTTGTATCCGCCGGCGCACACCGTCGACGACACGCCACCCCGGACGAGTCGACCGCGACGGCGCGACCTCCCGTCAGTCCTCCAGCGCCAGCGCCGCCAGCATCGCCTCCAGTTGCACCCGCTCGTTCGCGCCCTCCGTGATCCGGTAGTCGGCCTCGCCGAGTCGCTCCATCAACTGGACCGTCCGGCGGTCGTCGAGGTCGAACTCCCACGCCGACCGGTGGAGCTGGTCGATCACGTCGCCGCCGGCCATCCCCGAATCCACGAGGAGCGTCTCCAGCGTCGCCCGCGCCCGCGGGAAGTCGCCCTCGATGGCCGCCTCGACCATCGACTCGATCTCCTCCGGCCGGGCGGTGCTCGTCACCGTGTACACCGCCGCCTCGTCGACCCTGTCGCCGGTCGTCGCCGCCGCCTGGAGCGTGTTGATCACCCGGCGCATGTCGCCGCCCGCGGCGTAGACGAGGGCGTCGAGACCGTCCTCGGTCATCTCGATCCCCTCGGTCTCGGCGATTTCCCTCGCTTGCGCCGCGATGGCCTCGTCCGGGAGCGGCGAGAACCGGAACACCGCACACCGGGACTGGATCGGGTCGATGATCCGACTGGAGTAGTTACACGAGAGGATGAAGCGGGTGTTGTCGGCGAACTGCTCCATCGTCCGGCGGAGTGCTGACTGGGCGTCGCTCGTAAGAGAGTCGGCCTCGTCGAGAAAGATAATGCGGTAGTCGAACCCGCCGAACGACGAGCGCGCGAAGTTCTTGATCCGGTCGCGCACCACGTCGATGCCACGCTGGTCGGAGGCGTTGAGTTCGAGGAAGTTGCCCCGCCAGTCGTCGCCGTACACCTCGCGTGCGATGGCCGTGGCGCAGGTGGTGTTGTGCATCACCGTCGGCACGCCGCCGGCGACGTAGTTGCGGGTGTCCGGGACCGTAAGATCGTACACGCGCTGGGGTTCGTCGACCGATTCGACCGACTCGACCGCGTCGAAGTAGAGGTCGCCGTCCGCGAGCGTGTGAAGCGTCGTGAGCGCGTCGAGCACCTCCTCGGACAGCATTCCGGCCGCGACGGACCGGAGACGGTCCGCGACGGACCGGAACCGCGTCAGCGATCCGAGGTCGTTACCGCCGTCGAGCAAGTTCTGGACGTCCGTGCCACGCAGTTCGGTTCCGCTCGCGACGTGAGCGTAGGGAACGCCCAGCGTCTCGATAGCGTCCGCGAGCGTCGTTCGAACGTGATCCACGCTGACGTCGATACCGGTTCCGTCGATACCGTCGAGGAGTGCTATCGTGCGCTCGCTCCCGGGCGTTCGCCGTCCATCGGCGTATTCTAGAAGCCGGTCGGACCGCACGCCGACCGCTTCGGCGAGCGTTCGACGCGTTTCTATCGGCTTCAGTTCGTCGCGCGTGCCGACCCACGCCGCGGGGAGCGCCGCGACTGCGTCGAGGTCGGCGTCGAGTTCGTCGATCTGTTCGAGCGTCCGCTGGGCGTCTTCGAGACGGGCTGTCGCCGCGGCGACGAGGCTGTCGACGCGGTCGAGATACCGCTCACAGCCCGGAGAATCGGGATTCAGTCCCTCCGGGAAGTAGGTACGTTTCGTCAGGTAGAGCGCCTCACAGAGCGTGTCGACGGCCGTCTGTGTCGGCACTGTATCGTCGTTCGGATTCGAGTCCCGGGCGGCGTTGTCCGCGAGACGGTCGGCCTTGCGGTCGATGGTGAATCCGACGTGCTCGGCGAACTGACCGAGATGACGGGCACTGGAGACGTACAGGGTGTGGTACACTCGTTCGGCCCCCGAGCCGTTCGTCGGAGCCTTCCGCTCGCACTTGCGTCGGCTGGGGATACCGAAGCCGGAGAGCAGGTACGTGAGGAGCGTGATCAGCTGTTCGTCCTTCTGTGTCAACTCGATAATCCCGTGTTCGGTGACGTGGCCTTCGGCGTCGAAGACGGCCCGGAGGAACGCCGCCCGACTCGCCTCGTCGGCGCGCACGAGCGCGGAACCGGCACCGGCCGTGTCGTCGACGACACCGAAGCAGGATTCGAGGAGATGCGTCACCGTTCGGTTGCAGATCTCGCGATACGGCACGCCCTTCTGTGTCCCTCGCCGCGGCTCGACGCCAAAGACCGATGTGGCGGCAGTCTCGAAGCGGTCGAGCAGGCCGTCGTCGGCGTTGTAGAACTTCACTCGCCAGCCGTCGATCCGGGCTTCGCTCACGGCCAGTCCGACGAACGACGCCAACGTCGGGGTGAGTTCCCACGGCGGCGTGATCGGCTCGGAGCGCTGGTTGTTGCGGTTGACGTACTGGATGTCGGTGACGTGCGTCCGCAATTCGTCGCGCGAAGCGTCGAGACGACGGAGATAGGACAGCGAACAGATGGTGCTCGGCTCGTCCAGCGGGGTATCGAGAGTCCGGCGATACGACTGGACGGTCTTCGTCGTCGTGTCGGCCGCCTCTGCGATCTCGGCGTCCGACTCTCCGCGACGGAAGCCGGCGACCACTCGCTTTCGCTTGCCGACGTAGTTCTCTTCTGCCGGGATATCGTGGTCGGCGGCGAACGCCGCCGTGACGTGAACGAGCGTTCGATCACCGTCCATCGCATCGACCCAGTTCAGCCGGCCGTCCCCGCTCGGAAGCGGTGCGCGTCGAGGGCGGACGACACGCTCACCGGCGTCGAGGTCGCCGGCAGGAACCCACGCCAGTCCGTCGTGATCGACGGTCAGGAGTTTGTGTTCCGGCGTCACGGTCAGGTCGTTCCCGTCGCGGGTCGTAATACGGACGAGGTCGTCCGTCGTCTTTCCGAAGACGTGGGAGGGTTCGACGAACTCGAACGATCCCCCGTCGTCGAACGTCAGCACCTCCAGCCCCTCGTCGGGTGCGTCGAACCCCTCGGCGTCGCCAACCACGTCGCCGATGTGCTCGACCCCCCGATTCGTCAGCACCGGCGTCTCGCCGGTCACGCACTTGCCCACGCCAGCAGGACCTGAAAATAAGAGGTGCGGCAGGTCGTCCTGGTCGATGTAGCTCCGGAGTCGGTCGACGATGTCGTCCTGTCCTTTCACCTCGTCGAGGGTCTCCGGGCGATACTTCTCGATCCAGATCTCCCGTCCGGTCGTCCCCTCGGCCTCGCTCATACCGTATCGAGGGGCCGGTCCGCACATAAACTCCCCGAGACGGGGGAGTATTAAGTGCGCCCCCGGCCCACCACGGCGTATGGCTTCGCAGGGCGACCCCCGCGTGCTCTTCGTCATGAACCTCGTGCTCTCCTCCCTGTTCGCGGCGACCATCGTCTGGGGGCTCTCGTTTCTCGACGTCGTCGACGCCACCGTCTGGAACGTCGCCTCGCTCGCGGTCCTGTTGATGGCGGTGACGTACGTCGTGACGCGGTGATTCCGTCGCGTCCGAACTCGCTCACGGGGTCGGTCGCACGCCGTCCCGTGATCGGCCGTCCCGCGACGTCCGACGGCCACTACAGCGCGTTTTATTAGCCTCGACTCGCGGAATAGGGAGTATGACCATCGAGGATCGCGACGAGGCGTACCTCGTCACGCACGCGCTCGCCAAAGACACGCTCTCGAAGATCCGAGACGTGGGGACCGAACAGGTCGCGTTCCGGAAGGGGCTCGTGAAGCTCGGCCGCATCTGTGGCTACGAGATCATCGACGGCGCGATGGACACCGAGTACGTCGCCATCGAGACGCCGATGGCCGAGACGACCGGTGAACGGGTGAAAGGACTCGACGACGTGGTCATCATCAACGTCCTCCGGGCGGCGACGCCCTTCGTCGAGGGGCTGTTGAAGGCCTTCCCGCGCGCCAAGCAGGGCGTCATCAGCGCCGGCCGCGACGAGGAGGCCGGGATGAACGAGGACGGCGAGTTCCCCATCACCGTCGACTACGTGAAACTCCCGGAGATCACGGAGGCGGACACCGTCATCGTCGCCGATCCGATGCTCGCCACCGGCTCGACGATGTGTGCCGTCCTCGACTACGTCCTCGACGGTGCCGACCCCGAGAACCTCTTCGTCCTCTCGGCGGTCAGCGCCCCTGCCGGTCTCCTCCGGGTCGGCGAGACCGTCCCCGAGGCCGACCTCCTGACGGTCGCCATCGACGATCACCTCGACGAGGACGGCTTCATCGTCCCCGGTCTCGGCGACGCGGGCGACCGCGCCTTCCGTACGACCTGACCCCCTCGCTTCACGTCGAAAACCCGAACACAGCGGTCGATCTTCGGCCGTCGAAATCGCTCCCGAAGCGGAGCCGGGAACCGCCCCGGAGCGGTCATCCCGACGACAGTTCGACCCGTCCACCGGTCGCACTCCGGAGCCGATCCCGGAGGGCGTCGGCGTCGTCGACGGGGACGCGCACGTCGAACGTCACCCGCGTCTCGTAGGCCGCGTCGAACTCGACGCCGACGCTCTCGAGGATGCCACGGACGGTGCCGGAGTCGTCGTAGTCGACCGTGGCGGTGAACTGCTCGTGGGGGCGTTCCTCGACCACGCCGGCGTCGTCGACGGCCGCGGACACCGCCCGCGCGTACGACCGCGCCAGTCCACCGACGCCCAGGTTCGGCCCGTTCTTGTACCGCACGACCGCGCTCGCGACGTGTCGAAGTTCCCGCTGGACCAGCACGTTCAGCGCCGGATCGCCCGACGATCCCGAGGGCTCGCCGTCGTCGCTACACCACTCCCGCAACATCCCGGTCCCGTCCGCCGCGTCCTCGTCGGCGGGGACGCGGTACGCGGGGACGACGTGGCGGGCGTCCGGATACTCGTCGTTCACCGACGCGACGAACGACTCGGCGGCCGCGACCGAGCGTGCGGGGGAGACGAAGCCGAGGAACGTCGATCCGTTCACCTCGATCCGGGACTCGCCCTCGCCGGCGACGGTGCGGTACGACTCCATCTCAGAACTCGACCCGACGGACGTACGGCAACTCGCGGATCTCGACCAGCAGGTCGCCGGGCAGGGTCGCGTCGGTGATCACGTACAGTTTGGGGTCGTCGACGAACTCGGGGTCCTCGCTGATGACCTGTCGGATGGAGATGTCACGCTCGGCGACGGCGGTCGTCACGTCCGCGACGATCCCCGACTCCGTCTCGTCGTCGACCCAGATGGTGAGGACGGTCAGATCGAGCACCGGCGCCAGATCCATCAGGCTCGGGATGGCCGTGATGTTCTGGAAGATACGGCGGAGTTCGGGGTCGTCGAGGATGGCGTCAGTCGTCGAGTCGACGACGCGGCGGTCGACGTCGATCTCGCGGGCGATCCCCGTGTTGGGGATCTCGATCCCGCCGGAGACGACTCGGCCCTCGTCGTTGACGGAGAAGCCCCGTTCGAGCAGGAGCCGGATCACCGCCTGCTGGCTCGGACTCCCCTCGAACTTCTCCATGATCTCGTCGAACATTCGTCGCCAATCGTTGACCGGGACGGTTCATATACCCTCGGCTACGCCCCGTCCGAACCCTTTACCATCCGCTCGCCCGTCCCCGCCACCATGCGCGACACCGTCGTCTTCACCGACCACACGTTCGACGACCTCGACATCGAACGCGAGATCCTCGACGAGGTGGACGCCGATCTGATCGACGCCGAGACCCGCGAGGAGCCGCTCGCGGACCTCCTCCCCGACGCCGACGCCGTCATCGTGATGTACGAGGCGGTTGACGCCGATCTGCTCGATCTGATGCCGGACTGCCGGGTCGTCTCCCGTACCGGCATCGGCTTCGACAACGTCGACCTCGACGCCGCCACGGAGCGCGGCGTCTACGTGACGAACGTCCCCGACTACTGTATCCCCGAGGTCTCCGATCACACGATGGCCCTCCTGCTCGCGCTGGCGCGGAAGGTCGTCGACTACGACGACCGGGTGACGGCGGGCGAGTGGGACGAACACGCCGGGCGGACGATGCACCGCCTCGCGGGGCAGACGTTCGGGCTGATCGCCTACGGCGACATCGCGCGGGCGGTCGGGGAGAAGGCCGCGGCGCTCGGGATGGACGTCATCGCCCACGACCCCTACGTCGACCCGGCGGACGTGGCGAGCGGGGTGACGCTCGTCGACGACCTCTCGGACCTGCTCGCCGAGGCGGACGCCGTCTCGATCCACAGCCCCCTCACGCCGGAGACGGAGGGGCTGATCGGCGCCGACGAACTGGCGGGGATGAAGGAGACGGCGTTCCTGCTCAACACCGCCCGCGGCGGCATCGTCGACGAGGACGCGCTGGCCGCGGCGGTGCGGGAGGGCGCCATCGCCGGCGCCGGTCTCGACGTGCTCGCGGAGGAACCCCCGGCGGACGACTCGCCGCTACTCGACCTCGACGACGTGATTCTCACGCCACACGCCGCCTACAACTCCGCCGAGAGCGTCGTCGAACTCCGGGAGAAGGCGGCCCGGAACGTCGCACGGACCCTCGCCGGCGACGTGCCGGACTACCTCGTGAACGAGGGCGTGCTGGACTAGACCGCTCGACGCTCCCGCCGCACGCGCAGTTCTTCGGCCAACACGATCCGATCCGACCCCGCCAGCCGGCGGACCAGCCCCTCCTCGGCCAGGTAGCGCACGGTAGCCATCACGGTCAGCAGCGGCAGTCGGAGCCGCTCGGCGATCCGATCCGGCGTGGCGTCACCGACGCGCTGCAGATACAACAGCACGAGCTTCGAGGTGTCGCTGTCGAGCCTGTCGAACGCCTGCATGCCTGCCCTCTCGACGCCCCCGATCAAATAGTTAACGACGCCCGTCGAAACGAGGTACGACAGTAGTTGTATCGCCCCGCTACAGTTCGCCTTTCGTGCTCGGCGTGTCGGACCGGCGGTCGTCGATCCGGGTCGCGTCGTCGAGCGTCCGTGCGAGCGCCTTGAACAGCGCCTCGACCTCGTGGTGGGCGTTCTCGCCCGTCACCTCGGCGTGGAGGGTGAGTCCGGCGGTCGTCGACAGCGACCGCGCGAAGTGTCGCGCCATGACGCTCGTGAACTCGCCGACGCGCTCCTCGGAGAACTCGCCGTCGAAGCGAAAGAGGGGGCGGCCGCTCACGTCGACGACGACGCTCGCGACGGCCTCGTCCAGCGGCACCCGTCGGTCGGCGAACCGGCGGATACCGCGCTTGTCGCCCAGTGCCTCGTCGAACGCCGCCCCGAGCACGAGAGCCACGTCCTCGACGGTGTGGTGGTCGTCGATCCCGAGGTCGCCGTTGCACTCGACGGTGAGGTCGAACAGGCCGTGTTTGGCGAACGATTCGAGCATGTGATCGAAGAAGCCGATGCCGGTGTCGACGCGGGCGTCGCCCTCCCCGTCCACGTCGAGCGTCAGGTCGATGGTCGTCTCCGCAGTCTCGCGGCTCCGGGCGGCGGTGCGGTCCATACGCCTCCCTCGCGGGGCGCGCGTAAGTCGGTTTTGGGGGTGGGCCAGTCCCCTCAGGTCTCCATCGCCTCCGCGAGCGTGAACGCGCCCTCGTAGAGGGCGGTCCCGACGACCACCGCCGCGGCGCCCGCCTCGCGACACGCACGCACGTCCGCCAGCCGAGCGACGCCGCCGCTGGCGACGACCGGGATGTCCACCGCCTCGGCGAGGCGCTCGATCTGGTCGGTCCGGACCCCTTCCAGCCGCCCCTCCATGTCCACGTCGGTGAAGAGAATCGCGCCGGCACCCAGCGTCTCGTACCGCACCGCGGCCTCGACGGGGTCGAGTCCCGTCCCCTCGGTCCATCCCGAGACGACCACCTCGCCGCCTTTCGCGTCGAGACTCACGACGACGCTCCCCGGCCGTTCGTCGCCGATCTCGCGGACGATCTCGGGATTCTCGACGGCCGCCGTCCCGAGGATCACCCGGTCGACGCCCCGGTCGAGGAGCGACAGGGCGTCCTCGACGGTGCGGATGCCGCCGCCGAGCTGGATCGGTACGTCCACCGCGTCGACGATGGTCTCGACCGCCGGCGCGTTGGCGCGCTCGCCCTCGAAGGCGCCGTCGAGGTCGACCAGGTGGAGCGTCCGCGCGCCAGCGTCCACCCACCGTCGTGCCGCCTCCACGGGGTCGCCGTAGCGTTTCTCGGTCCCTCGCTCGCCCTGCACTAGCTGCACCACTTCGCCGTCCTGCATGTCGACGGCGGGAATCACCTCGAAGGCCGGAAACTGCGTCATACCGGAACGGGACGGGGTGACGGGGTAAAGGCCGACCGGTCCGACGCCCGGGACCACGCCACAGACACAACGGATTTGTGCACCGCCCGCCGACTCCCCGCCAATGCAACTGTTCGGTTCGAGCGGCACACGCGGCGTCGTCGGTGAGGACTTCACGCCCGAACTCGTCCGGCAGGTGGCGGCCGCCGCGACCGCCGTCTGGGACGCCGACCGGGTCGCCGTCGCTCGCGACACCCGCCGCTCGGGCGCCGCCTTCACCGACGTCGCCGCGGGCACCCTCGCCGCCGCCGGCGCCGACGTGGACCGACTGGGCGTGCTTCCCACGCCCGGCGTCGCGTACTACTGCGCGACCGAGGGCGTCCCCGCCGTCCACGTCACCGCCTCCCACAACCCACCCCAGTACAACGGCGTCAAACTCCTCGGCGACGACGGAACCGAACTCTCCGTCGACGCCTACGAGCGGGTCGAACGGCGGGTCTTCGACGCAGACGCCTCGCTCGCCCCGTGGGACGACGTGGGACGGACCCGTCGGATCGACGGCGTCGCCGACGACTACCGCGCGGACTTGCGGTCGGGCGTCGACCGAGACGCCGTCGCGGCCGCCGACCTCACCGTCGCGGTCGATCCCGGCCACGGCGCCGGCTGTGGGGTGTCGCCTGCCTTCTTCCGCGAACTCGGCTGTTCGGTCCACACGGTCAACGCCGATCCGGACGGCCGCTTCCCCGGGCGCGACCCCGAACCCGTCGCGGCGAACCTGACCGCCCTCCAGCGGCTCGTCCGTACGACCGACGCCGACGTGGGGGTGGCACACGACGGCGACGCCGACCGCGCTATCTTCGTCGACGAACGCGGGACGGTGATCGACGGCGACACCTCCTTCGCGGCGCTCGCGGCGGCCGAACTGGACCGGGACGACGTCGTCGTCACCGCGGTCAACGTCTCCCAGCGGCTGGTCGACGCCGTCGCGGCGGCGGGCGCCGAACTCGATCTCACCCCGATCGGGTCGACGTACATCGTCACGCGGATTCGCGACCGCCGCGAGGCGGGCGACCGAGTCCCGATTGCCGGCGAGGGCAACGGCGGGGTGTTCTTCCCCGAGCACCGCCTGACCCGCGACGGTCCCTACGCCGCCGCGAAGTTCCTCGAACTGCTCGCGGCCGCTGACGGTCCGGCGAGCGAGGCCGTCGCTCCCTACACCGACTACTACTTCGTCCGGGAGAACGTCGCCTACGCCGACGAGACCGAGCGGGACCGCCTCCTCGACGCCGCCGAGGCGTACGCCCGCGCGGCCGACGCCGACCTCGACACGACCGACGGCTACCGCCTCGACTACGGCGACGCGTGGCTGCTCGTCCGGCCCAGCGGCACCGAGCCAAAGATCCGGATCTACGCCGAGGCGCGCGACGCCGAGCGGGCGCGGCATCTCGCTGGCGACCTGCGCGAGCACCTCGACGAGCGGCGCGAGAGGAGCGGGTGACTCCCGTCGCGCACCGTTTCACTCGCTACGACGAGTCGTCCGTCGCCGCGAGCGCCGCTTCGATCCGCTCGCGCTCGTCGCGGGCGGCGGTCAGTTCCCCCTCGACCGCGCCGCTCGCCAGCCGTTCGCGCTCCTCGTCGTCGAGTTCGTCGCGGGCGAGCGCCGTCTCGCGCAGGCGCTCGTAGTCGACCGCGTCGGGCAACCGGCGGAGGCGACGGGCCTTCGCGACCACGTCCTCGGGGGCGAAGCGGGCGACGACCGAGACGAGTTCGGCCGCCCGGTACCGGAGCCGGTCGCCCGACGGCGGCGGCCACGACACCGTCAGCGGCTCGGCGCCCAGCCGTTCGAGGTAGGTCCGGCCCGTCGCCACGCGCGTCCGGAGCGCCCCGGGATCGTCGACGTAGTGGGAGAGCTTCGACGACGAGTAGTCGGCGTACTCCAGCAGCGTCGGGATCGACTCCTCGCCGGCGGGGGACGTCTCCACGTACTCCCGCAGGTCGGCCGGCGGCTGCGGGAAGGCCGCGAGCGGGTACGCCTCGCTCGCCTCGACGACGCGGAACACCTCGCGGGCGCTCGCCTCCCGTCGGAACTGGTTCCACGCCTCCCGGACCGCCTCGTCGTAGGACTCGACGGGATCGCGCAGGCGCTCGACGGGGGCGTCGAGGTCCGCCTCGCCGAGGCGTCGCAGGCGTTCCAGCCGGTCGATCCGGTCGTCCAGTTCCCGCAGTCGACGTCGGGCGTCCCGGCGGGCCGTCTCGTAGCGCTCCCGTGCCCGCTCGCGCTCCGCGAGCAACGCGGCGCGGTCGCCCGCCGGTTCGAGGTGTTCGCGCGCCCGCTCGAAGTCGTCCTCGTCGAGGCGGCGCTGGTCGAGCAGGTCGTTCGCCGCCTCGAACGCCTCGCGGGCCGGCAGGTCGTCGGGAAGCCCCTCGACCAGTTCGACGAACGCCTCCTGGAACTCGACGAACGCGCGGAAGTCGCCGGTCCCGGTCGCCCGCCCCTCGTAGCGGTCGAGGAGGTCCGTCGCCGCCCGGTGGGCGTCCCGGACCCTCTCCAGGCGCTCCTCCCCCTGTTCGTCGACCGCCGACCGGGCCGCCGCCAGCTCCTCGCGGGCGGTCCGGAGTCGCTCGACGTGGTCCTCGCCCTCCGTGTCACTCATTCGTCGTCGTACACCGCGTCGGGGTCGAAGACGCGCTCGCCGACGGTCTCGCCGTCGACGGTCCGGTAGAAACAGGACCGGTAGCCGGTGTGACAGGCACCGCCCTCCTGGTCGACGAGATAGAGGAGGGCGTCGCCGTCGCAGTCCACCCGCACCTCCTCGACGTGCTGGACGTGGCCGCTCGTCGCACCTTTGGCCCAGAGTTCGTCCCGGCTCCGCGAGTAGTAGTGTGCCCGCTCCGTCTCGCGGGTGCGTTCGAGCGCCTCGGGCGAGACGTACGCCAGCATCAACACCTCGCCGGAGTCGGCGTCCTGTGCGACGGCGGGGACGAGACCGTCAGATCCGAAATCTACGTCGACGCTCATGGCCGATGCAGGACGGCTCCACCGATAGGTCTTGTGTCGCCGCGTCGGGGGCGATCCGGATCGCCCGCGGACGCCGCCGCCTTTTCCGTCGACGGAACTATGTGTCTCGATACCAAGGATCGCCCATGGAAACGAGTCAGCCACAGGACATCTACGCCGAGACCTTGGCTGTCTTCGACCGACGCGAGGATCGGTACGAACCGCTCACCACGCCCGAAGTGGCGGCGGAACTGGGCGAAAACCGGCGGACTGTGTACGAGCGACTCCGGACGCTCGCCGACCGCGGAGCGGTGGAGACGAAGGCGACGGGATCGAACTCGCGGGTCTGGTGGCGACGGCCCGAAGCCGGGGAGCACGAACGGGAACTGGAGCGTCGGTCGCGGATGATGGAGTCCGTCGTCGACGGTATCGCGATCACCGACGACACCGGCGAGTTCGTCTACGCCAACCGAAGCCACGCGGACGTGTACGGGTACGACGACCCCGAGGCGTTCCTCGGCGAACACTGGCACATGTGTTACGGCGAGACGGAGCGCGCCCGGTTCGAGGACGAGATCGTCCCGACGCTCTACGAGGAGGGCGCGTGGCGTGGCGAAGCGCTCGGGCGACGGAAGGACGGCACGACGTTCCCCCAGGACCTCTCGCTGGCCGTCGCCGACGACGGCGGCATCATCTGCGTCGTCCGCGACATCACCGACCGCAAGGCGCAGGAACGGCGGCTCCGTGACGCTCGCCAGTTCAACGAGGAGCTGGTCGAGAACGCGCCGTTCGGGATGTTTCGGCTCGACGAGGAGCTTCGGATCACCTACGAGAACCCCCGGGCCGAGGAGATCAT
>Ga0207757_100157_pt1 | contig 56525 bp, 48 predicted proteins | sample A23P3SouthBayCA_2_FD_187752 | JGI IMG/M metagenome (GOLD analysis project Ga0207757, IMG submission 187752) | Aerobic enrichment media microbial communities from Eden Landing Ponds, California, USA - A23 P3 (2) (SPAdes) | ecosystem: Environmental > Aquatic > Marine > Unclassified | place... | reverse complement strand
CCCGCCGCTGGCGTTCTACCTCGCGGCCCTCAGCCGCGACCTGACCGGCGTCGGCGCCATCGCGTACAGCCGCTTCGTGCCGGGGCTGTTCGTCACGGCGACGCTGGTGCCGTACTACTTCCTGGCGACGGACCTGCTGGGCTCCCCGCGCCGGGGTGGAGTCGCGACGCTCCTGTTCGCCGGGACGCCGGCCGTCCTCCAGTGGCACCTCTCGGCGGGCGGCATCGTCCGCGGGCTGGCGTTCCTCCTGGCCATCACGGGCGCCGCCGTCGGCGTCCGGCTGTTCCGGACCGAGGACCCACGCTGGCTCCTGCCCGCGACGGCCCTGTTCGGGCTGACGGTCCTCACGCACCCGACGTACGCGGTGTTCTTCGGCCTGAGCTACCTCCTCCTGTTCGCCGGGCTCTCGCGGTCGCCCCGTGGGCTGCTGTTCGGCGCGGCCGTCGCCAGCGGGGGCGTGGTCATCGCGACCCCGTGGCTCCTGCAGGTCGTCGCCACCCACGGCGCCGACATCTTCCTCGACGCCTCGGGGACCCACGGCGGGCTGTTCGGCGGCCCCACGCGCCTGCTCTCGGAGTTCGTCTACCCCATCGACCTCGGGATGGAGGTGGTCGTCTTCGGCGCGGCCTACCTCGGCGCCGCCTACGCGCTCGCCACCGACCGGTACCTGCTCCCGGCGTGGCTGTTCGCCGGCGGCTACTTCATGGGCAAACCCCGGTTCATCTTCGTCGCCGGCGCGATGCTGACGGCGCTGCTGTTCTTCGAGGTCGGCCTCCCGGCGATTCGGCGACTGGCCGCCGCGTCACGACTCGGCCGAGACCACCGTCGCGCAGTCGAAATCGGGGCGGTCGCGTTGCTGGTGCTCTCGGCCGGGGCGACCGGCTCGGCGTTCGCGGCGGGCGCGCTCGACACGCACGACGGCGACCGCTCACAGCCCGCCTTCATCGACGGCGCGGACCGCGAGGCGATGGCGTGGGCCGCCGCCGAGACCGAGCCCGGTGCCGACTTCGTGGTGCTGGGCGACGGGGCGGAGTGGTTCCCGCTGTTCACCGACCGGACCATCCTCGTGGGACAGTGGGGGGTCGAGTGGACCGAGCCCGCCCGGTACCGGCAACAGATCCAGCAGTTCGAGCGCGTCTCGCAGTGTGACCGGGCCGCCTGTATCACCGCCTCGCTCGCGGCGAGTGGCGCCCAGCCCGACTACGTCTACGTCCCGAAGGGCCACTACACCGTCCGCGGGATGACCCACCAGCAGGCCCCCGGGATGCGGGACTCGCTGGCCGCCTCCGACCGGTACGAGGTCGTCTACGAGAACGAGGGCGCCATCATCGCCCGTGTCACGCCGTCCGAGCCCGACACGTCGCCTGCACCTGACATGCCGCCCGACCCCGACACGTCACCCGACGAGCGGCGCGTCGGCACCATCCGCCACTCGACCACGGCATCACCGGGCAGCGACACGCCGTCTTAGCGGCTACATAGTAAATCCGTACCTGTCCGATGGAACTGGTACGAGGGTTCGATACGTATGGCCGAATGTACAAGCTGTGGCGGGTTCGTGACCGACGACTACGTGCGCGTGTTCGGGGACAACGAGGGGAACATCTCGGAGTGCCGGAGCTGCCGGGCACGCTCGAGTCCCTCGGAAGAGGACGCCGGCGAGGACGCCGGTGAGCGCGTGGTTCTGCTCCGGGATGTCGCGGGGGACGACTCGACCGGGCAAGACGAGAACGGAACCGGGAGCGAGCGCGAAGACGGGGGAGCGGCGGTCACTTCCGAGACCGGGACGACTCCCGAGAAAAGCGAAGGGTCGGTGTCGAGCAGCGGCGTGGCAGCGCCCGACGCCTCCGAGCAGGGGGCAGAGGGGGGCGAGAGCGGGGGCGCACGCGAGCGCATCGCGGGCTTCTTCTCGTCGATCCGGAGCTGACCGGCCAGGCCCCGGCGAGCGGCGACAGGCCGCGGTCCGGAACTACTCGTCGAGTTCCACGCCGGGGAGCGTGACGATCTTCCCGCGACCCATGCGGGTCCGCTCGATGTCGCCGTCCTCCTCCATCGAGGAGAGCCGTCGACTCACCGTCGCCTTCGACCAGTCGACCTGGTCGACGATGTCGCTCTGTTTCATGTAGCCGCCGTTGACCTCGACGAGCCGGCTGATGTACTGCTCCGGTGAGAGGAGGTCGGGGTCGGGCATCTCGGTGCCAGCGGCCGCCGCGCCGTCCGTCGTGTCGGCGCCGGGCGGCGAGTCGCCCGACGACGCAGCGGCGTCCGTGTCGGCGTGGGCAGCGTGGCTCGGATCGTCCGAGCCACCGGTACCGCCACCGGCCGACGGCGCGTCGGTACCATCGAAGCCGTCGATTCCCGGCCAGTCACCATCGAGCCGGCCGTACACGACGATGCCGCCGACCGCGAGGAGGATGCCCAGCCCGATGAACATCGTCGCGTTCCGGTCGACGGGGAATCTACCGCCGGACGTGTCGGTCGTCTTCTCGAGTGGGTCGGTACCCTGTTCGACCTCCTTCCCGTCGTCGATACCGTCGCCGTCCGTGTCCGCGACCGTCGGGTCGGTGCCGTACTGGGCCACCTCCTGCTGGTCCGTGAGGCCGTCGCTATCCGAGTCCTTCTCTGTCGGGTCGGTGCCGTACCGCTTCACCTCTTCCCAGTCCGAGAGGCCGTCACCGTCCGTGTCAGCGGCCGTCGGGTCGGTACCGTAGTGGTTCATCTCCTCGCCGTCGAGAAGCCCGTCACCGTCCGTATCCGGGTCGCCGGGGTCGCTTCCGGCCTCGACCTCCGCACCATCGCGTGCGCCGTCGCCGTCCGTGTCCGCGACCGTCGCGGAGCTGTTGTACTGCATCACCTCGGGCCCGTCCAGCAGGCCGTCGGAGTCCGTGTCGGCGTCGGTGAGACTGGTCCCGCGGCTGGCCTCCTCCTCGTTCGAGAGGGAGTCGCCGTCGACGTCGCCGTCGCGCTCGATAGCGACGATGGGGACCGTCGCCGTGTCGACGCGCCCGCTCTCGCCCGAGCGCTTGAACCAGAGCAGGAACGTCCGGTTGCCGGTGCCGTTGGCCCCCAGCGTCTGGATGTCGAACGTGGCCGCACCACCGTAGGACCGGACCTCGACCGTCCGACAGCCGTGGTCGGTGACCGTCCGGTTGTCGGCACGCAGCGCCAGGCAGAGTTCGTGTGCCCCGGGCTCGCCGACGGGCTGGACGCTCACGTTCATGAGGGTCGCGCCGTCGGCCCAGACGTACGTCCGGCCCCGGGCTCGCGTGGCGACACCCGGCCCACCGTACTCGACTCTGGTGATGCCGCCATCGTTCTCGGCGGTGGCGGTCTCCTGGTCACGAGTCGGACCCGGTGTCGGAGAGGCCGTGGGAGTGGTTCTCGACGCAGCTGTGGTCGTGGCGGATGGGGCGGTAACGGGTGCAGTCATCGTAGCGGCACCCGGTTGCGTGGCCTCTCGGTCGCCCGCAGCAACGCCCAGGGCGAGGGGCGAGACCACAGCTGACAGGACCACACAGAGTGTCAGGAGCGCGAGCGAGGAGATGGTCTGCATCGAGGGGGCGTCGGCCGACATCCTATCCGTTCACCCGGTCACAGCGTGACCGCTGGTGACCTGGGAGCAGGGTCGTGATGCACCCACGACCGAGCGACTCCGCCCGTCGTGGGCGAGGAATCGCGTGCCAGGAACGCGGGAGCGCGGGGAGAGTGGGAGTCATCGGAGGCGGTAACGATTGGTCGTGTGGATGCTGGCGGGACGCGCGGATAAGAGTGTTCCCTAGGAGTGACGGCAGATTATGTATTCCGTAGAAATATATCATTAACCCATCATAATGAAACAGTCCGGATCGGAACATCAGTCACCGCCACTGACCAGTTCTCCGCAACCGGTGGTACAGGTCGACTGAACGCCCAGAATCACGAAGAGCGGCCTCGAGAGTTCATTCTGTTCGGTCGGACGGGTCTCACCGGTTCTCGAATTCTGTCGGAAGCCGCCACAGAGCGAGGGTCTGTCACTGTGTTGGGACACATTATATAATAAATACTATACCTGTTATTGGGAGACAATGCCACGGAGTGGTATAAACCAGAGTGGGGGGTTATCCAGCCGATTACAAAGGACCTGGTCGCCGAGAGTGCAGGTGAGGACGATGTCCGCAGGGGTCCACACTCGGCGGCCGCGCCGATGCCACTGTATCACCTACCGTCCGCTCTCACCGATGATCGCGTCAAACTGCACCCGACCCGAGACCGAGTTCGTGGAGGAGACAGCGGTCACTGCAGGCGGGGAGTCCGCTACCGACCGACCGCCGGGAACACGCTACAGCTACCTCATCGCGCTTCTCGGACGGCTCGAGGGACAGGTGACCATCGACCGGGTGACCGACGCCGTACACGAGTGGGAACACGAGCATACGGAGTCGGCGAGCGACCGGACCTGGTTCGATATCCACGAGGAACTGTACCTCGTCGACCTGCCCGTGCTCGACAGAGCGGGCATCGTGTCGTTCGATACTGGCCGGGGTATCGTCTCTAAGAGCGAGTAGCAAGGGAGACCACGGTTACCGGGCGTTCAGCACTGTTATCAGAACCAGAGAATAGCTGGATGATTTTTACGTTCGAGGGGCAAACGTGAATCCAGAACTAATCCACGATGGCATCTGAAAGTAGCAGGACCCCGGGGGGCGCGTCGAGCCTGGATCGGGCGGACCCGGGCGACGTGATAGAGGAAGTAGCGCAGGTAGAGGACGGGAGCACGCTCTACATCGCCCACCACGACATCGAGGAGGACGGGCTGACGGTGACCCTCTCACTCGCGCTCGCCGCCGCAGCCGACAGTTCCCCGACAGAGTTCCTCCCGCGGTTCCAGGAGTACGTCGACCCCGACGCGCTCGACCGGATGTTCCGGCCGCAGCCGAACGGGGACCTGCGCAAGGGCGGCCCGTTCCAGTTCTCCATCGAGGAGTTCGACGTGGAGATCTTCAACACCGGCCGCATCGAGATTCGAGAGTGACGGCGCGCTCGCGCGCCGCGCGCGGTTCACCACTGCACCCCACGACCGCCGAGCCCCCGCACCGACCGGTCGGAATCTCCACCAGAGTCGGTAGCTATCTGTCCATAACCAACTTTCGCCAGTACTCTCGCAGATTTTACAAATAGTTCGTAGAGCTAGCCAGTTGTAGCGCCGTTTTCCAGAAAATCCCAGGCAGACCGGCAACGCCTCCGGGCTCGGTCACACCGTGAGCGCGGTGTGCAGCAGGGTCACCGGGAGAAGAGCGCAGAGACCGTCTCGGTGATGCTCTCGCCCTCTGCCTCGGTCGACTCGGACTCCGCCTCGACGGTGAGGTCGGTGTCGGAGTGGAGCCCCTCGTCGAGGTAGGGCGCGAGCGCGTCGACGAGTTCGGTCGGCTCGACGACCCCGCGGGACTGGTTGTACTCGATGATATCGTGGTCGTCGAGCTTCGGGAGATGGGACTGGTACAGCGCGATGTAGACCCGCTGGCGCTCGTCCGAGACCAGCTGCTGGACCGTCGTATCGTGCTCCCACGCCGCGACCTCCTCCGCGAGATCGCGCATCACGAACCGCTCCTCCTCGTCGTGGGCAGCGAGATACCGCAGGACCGCACGGCGCCGGGAGTTCTGCAGGATGTGGAACGCGTCGTCCTTCGAGATACTCGTGCCCGCGTCCGCCTCTGTACTCGAACTCGAATCGCCGTCGTCGGCCGTCCGCTCTGTCTGGACACTCATTGTCGTCACCCAACCCAACTGGATTCGAGGGCATAAATGGAAATCTCGGTTCTAGGACTTTCAGACCGTTGTGGAGTGGCGTTGAACCGTTACGGGGTGTGTTGTATTCTGTTCCGTGGATCGGTGCGAGAGGTTCCCATTCACTCCCCGCTACCACAGCCTCTGCATGGCATCAGACCCCATCGCGGACCGTTTCACCCCCTTACCCACCGCGTAAATCGACCGTTCCACACCGTTACACCCCGCCGCCGTCTTGCGATTATCGCCGCTTTGCCGGGTATATCCGGGTTGTTAAATTAGTGGGGCAGGAGCGAGCGAGGAGGCCCGAGAGGGAGGTACAGGATGTACCCCAGAACGAGTACGTGACGTGTGAGCCATCACGGCGGCCGGGGGTGAAGATATCAGGCTAACGCCGACACTAACAATACCCCCACGGAGTCGAGCACAGCATACCGGGGACGGCGGAGGACTGGACACTCGCCCGCCGAGAGACCCGACGGGGGCCATCTACCACCCCGGCAGTCCGCTCTACGGGGTAGAGCGGCTGTTCGGCCTCCATGCCCTTACGACGCCGATAACAACGAGCCGCGGGGTTCTGGGTGTGGGTATGCTTCCGCACCGTCGCGTCCAGCTACGCCGGGGCTCGCGGACGGGACCGACACCGACGACGGACCACCCACAGCCCGGAGCAATCGCATGACGCGGAACGTCGTCCTCGTCGTCCTCGACACCGTCCGGAAGGACTACTTCGACGAGTACGCCCCCCGGCTGCGCGAGGCCTCGGACTGCTCGTTCGAGGGCTGTCGCACCGCGAGTTCCTGGAGCGTCCCCAGCCACACGAGCATCTTCACGGGCGAACTCCCGCATCGGCACGGCGTCCACGCGGAGTCGTTCGACGCCTCGTTCGACTTCGGGGACGCGCTCGACCACGAGGACACCTTCCTCGGCGACCTGCCCGACCACCGGACCGTGGGGCTGAGCGCGAACGCGTACATCAACTCGCTGTTCGGCTTCGACGCGCTGTTCGACTCCTTCCACGACTTCTCCATCGGCTCGCACACGAACGAGTCGCTGTTCCCCGACGGCCTGACGGTACAGGACTACATGGCCGCGGCCGAGGCCGACAGCTCGCTCCGGCGACACCTCGGCTTCCTCCGCGCGGCGGCCGGCCACGAGAAGCCGGTCCGGAGCCTCGCGAACGGCGTCTGGTCACAGGTCGGCCACCGCTTCAAGGACCTCCCGGTGCCGGAGTTCGTCGACGACGGCGCGAGCACCATCTCGGCGACGCTGACCGAGGAGGTCACCGACGACGCGGGCGCCCCCGTCTTCGCGTTCGCGAACTACATGGACGCCCACACGCCGCTGCGGAACCTGCTCCAGTACGACGACTCGCTCCACACGGCGCCGAACTCCTGGTCGTCGACAGAGCTGAACAAGTGGGAACTGAACCGCGACGCTGCCGCCACCGCCGACTACGCCCAGCACTATCGGGACCTCTACGGTGCGGCCATCGACTACCTCGACCGGCAGGTGACCGAGACCATCGAGCGCATCCGCACCGAGACCGACCACGACACGACGGTCGTCGTCACGGCCGACCACGGCCACAACCTCGGCTTCGCCGCCGAGGACGGCCTGTTCCACCACACCGGGAGCCAGAGCGAGGCGCTCCTGCACGTGCCCCTCGAGATCATCAACCCGCCCGAGGGCTGGCCGGAAACGGAGCCCGGGCTCCTCTCGCAGGTGGAACTCGGTGCGGTCGTCCGCCGGCTCGCCAACGGGGAGCCGTTCGACGACGACCACTGTGACGACCACGCCGCCGCCGAGACGGTCGGCCTGCTCGGGACCGACGACGGGACGTGGGGGCTGGACTTCGACGAGGCGGAGTACGCCCACTGGAACCGGATGCTCCGCACCGTCTACGACGGCCCACAGGCGAAGTTCGAGTGGGACTCGCAGGGGCGCCAGCGCCGGTTCCGCCTCGACCCGGGCCGCCCCTGCTGGCAGGAGCAGACCGAGACGGACATCCAGCCTCCGGGCTTCGCGCGTGGCCGCTTCGACACGGCCATCACGACGTACAAGCAGCGGCTGGGCGACGAGACACAGGACATGGCGTTCGACGACGAGGTCGAGGAGCGCCTCCAGACGCTGGGCTACCTCTAGGCAGCGCCGAAACGCCCGCTCTATCCCTCGAGGCGGCCGTGAATCGGGATTACGGCTCCGATAATAAAGCCTCTGGAGTGTCAGGAGTGGACAACTGATGGTAGGACTCTGTGGTGCAGTCGACGACCGCACGCCGCCCGACGAGTTCGTCGACGCCATCGCCTGGCGCGACGACGAGGTGGCCCACCGGTTCGTCGACGACGGGCTGTCGGTGTTCGGCTCCTTCCACCCGCTGCTGTCGGGGGAGCAGCCGGCCCGGGCCCGCAACGGGGAGGCGCTGGTCTGGGTCTGGGGGGACGTCTACGGTTTCGGGGCCGACGAGAGCTACGTCCCCCGGGACGGCCCGCCGGACGGGAGCGCCCGCTACTGTGCGGACCTGTACGACCAGTACGGGATGGACTTCGTCCGCGAGTTGAACGGCGACTTCGGGCTCGTCGTCTACGACCGCACCGCGGGGACGGTGTCGCTCGTCACCGACCGCGTGGCGACGCGCCCGTTCTTCATATCGCGTCCCGACGGGGAGCGGCTCGTCTTCTCCTCGCTGCTGCAGGCGCTGCCGCTCCATCCGGACGTGGACCCCCAGTTCGAGGCGCCGTACCTCCAGGAGTACTTCCAGCTCCGCCGGGTGTTCGGCGTCGAGACGCCGCTCTCGGGCGTGCGCGAGGTGCCGCCCGGCTCCATCGCCACGGTCGACCTCGCGGACGGGTCGCTCTCGGTGGACACGTACTGGCGCCCCAGCTACGAGCCGGTCGACGAGGACTTCGAGACGTACCTCGACCGGTTCACCGACACGTTCCAGACCGTGGTCGAGGAGTGGACGCGCGACGACCTCGACTACGGCATCCTCCTGAGCGGGGGGAGCGACTCCCGGCTCGTGCAGGCCGCGATGGACCAGCCGGTCACCGCGTTCCACATCGCCGACTGGATGAGCCGGGAGGCGAACGTCGCCCTCGAGGCCGCCGAGACCGCCGGCGACGAGTTCCACCTGCTCCAGCGCGACCCGGACCACGAGGCCGCCGCGCTCGAGCGCAACCCCGCCATCTCGAACTTCAGCGGCTGGTTCGACCAGGCGTACTTCACCGGGTTCGAGGACGAGATCTGCGAGGAGGTCGATGTCCTCGTCTCCGGGCTGTACGCGGACTCGCTGTTCAAGGGCAGCAAGCTCGACGCGCGCTCGCTCTCGCTGGGCTCGGTCGGGACCCTGAAGCTCCCGACCAGGAACCCGGTCGAGTCCGTCGAGGACTACGTCGCGCTCCAGACGACGGAGGTGGTCGACCCGGTATCGTACCTGCCGGGGCGACCGCCCATCGACTCGGTCATCGCCGACAACATCCGGGAGACCCGGGACGGCGTGGTGAGCCACGGCGTCGAGTACGGCTCGCTCCAGGACCTCGTGCTGTACGGCGATTTCTATCCGATGGGGGCGGACACGGACGCGACCTTCTCGCGCAGCCTGATGCACATGCGCCCCTACCGGACGCCGTTCCTCGACAACCGCCTGCTGGACCTCCAGCAGCAGGTCCCGATGCGGTACTTCCTCCAGCGTGACTTCGTCGACCGGGCGGTCGAGCAGCTCTCGCCGGCGCTGGCGGAGATCCCCCACGCGCGGACCGGGATGCCCCTCAAGCACCGCTTCCCCGTCGACTGGGTCGGCGGGAACCTGAAGGTCCTCTGGCGCAAGCACGTCGGCGACGAGACACCGCCCGAGGACCACCTCGACCACAGCCCGTGGCCCGACCGCGCAGCGCTGTTGCGGGCCCGGAACTTCCCGATAGAGACCATCGTCGAGAACCGGGAGCCCCTCCGCGAGTTGCCGTTCGTCGACTACGAGGGGGCCCTGGACAGCTACCGGACACACATGGCCGGCGACGACAGGTCGCCGGTCCTGTACTCACTGCTCACGTTCCTCGAGGCTCCCGTCCTCGACCGGGTGACGGAATCGGACGACGAGGCGAGCGAGCGACGGACGGTGGTCGAACAGTGATGATGCGGGGACAGGCCACCCGGCGCGCGGCGCCCGAGGCCGAGCGGGGCCGGATGAACAAGGAGCTGTTCGGCGTCTTCGGCGACCGCGACGCCTTCACCGCCCACCGCGACGAGTCGGAGTTCCACACCGTCGTCGAGGGTGAGGCCGTGACCGTCGGCGTCCGCGACCCCGCGCTGGGCGTGGACGACCGGACGGCCGTCGCCGAGTCCGAACGCGGGGTCTGTGTCGTCTGGGGCGAGGCGTTCACGCCGGGCGCGGTCGAGGCAGACCCCGCGGCGTGGCTGCTCGAGAACCACGTCGTCGGCAACGACGAGGCACTCGACCGGCTCAACGGGTCGTATCTCGCGGTGGTCGAGGTCGACGGTGACGCCCTGGTGGCGACGGACCCGCTGCGCTCGTGGGAGTGCTTCTACACGGACGCGCTCGGACCGCGCACCTTCGGAACGGACGCGTCCGTCTTCCGGGGGCTGCTGGGCGACCCCGCTCCGGACCGCACCGCGGTGCTGGAGTTCCTCCACCTCGGGACGGTGCTGGGCGAGCGGACGCTGTTCGAGTCGCTCGAGCGGGTTCCGTTCGACGGCTACCTCCGCACGGCGTCGGTCGGCAAGTTCGACCGCTTCGTCTACGACCCGCAGCCGGGCGACCACGCAGCCGTGCTTGCCGACCGCCTCGACCGCGCCATCGACCGGCGGGCCGGCTACCCCGGCCGGAAGGGGCTGTTGCTGTCGGCCGGGCAGGACTCCCGGACCATCCTCGCCGGCGAGCCCGATATCACCGAGTGCTACACCGTCGGCGCGCCGGACTCCCAGGAGGTGGCGGTCGCCCGTCGCATCGCCGACCAGTTCGATGCCGACCACACGGTGCTGGCGCCCGCGGCGCGCTACCTCGGCGACGTCGACTGCAAGGTGCCGTACACGCAGGGGCTGCGGGAGTCGCTGCACGTCCACCACGGCGGCTACGACGACGAACTGGAGGCGGACACGATGTACCACGGCCTCCTGTACGATACGCTGCTGAAGGGGTACTTCCTGGAGTGGGACTCGAAGTCCGTCCTGGGGGTGGAGGTGCCCCAGCGCCAGCTCGTCGACGACCCACAGCCCGTGGCCGAACTCATCGACACGCTCGGGTTCATGCCCGAGGGGAGCGACCGGCTCGCCGACCGCATCGCGGGGCTGTTCCCGGGCCTCGACCTCGACCTCGAGGACCCCCGGGCGTTCATCGCCGACCGGCTGCAGGCGGAGCTCGCGGCCGGCCGGTCACGGGTCGACTCCGCCCACAACGCGATGGACCTGCTGGTGCTGCGGAACCAGCCGGTGACGCACTTCCGGACCCAGCTGGCGGACAACTACCTGGAATCGTTCGTGGCCATCGACCGCGAGCTGCTCCAGTGGCACCTCGAGACCCCGCCCGAACACCGCCACTACGGGACGGTCGCCGACGCGCTGGCGATGATGGACGACCGGCTCCTCGAACACCGGCCGCCCGGCCGACCCCACCGCATCGAGTTGCTCAACCAGATCGAGCGGTTCGCCCGGCGCAAGCTCCCGCTCGTCGGCCCCATCGAACCGGCGTGGCCCGACCGGGAGACGCTGTACGAGGAACACGACCTCGACGAGAAGTTCTTCCCGGACGACTGGGCGGTCCGGGACCTCCCGGCCCGGCAGAAGCTCCGGGCGAACGACCTCCGCTGGTGGCTGCCGTAACGCACCGATAACCGAGCAACCAGAGAAATTCCAACACAATCACGCCAATAACCTATGAACGAGAACGATTCCACCGTAAAAAACGCTGTCGTCCTGCTCGCCAGCCATCTCGTCGTCGCGGTCAGTGCTCTCGCCGCGGGCGTCGTCCTCGGCGGCTGGCTCGCGTTCGAGACGGGCTACTGGCGGGACTTCCGGGCGTGGGTCGAGTCGATGGCCGACACCGCTGCCCTTCTCGCCGTCGCGCTCCTGCTGGTCGCTGCCGCGGTCAGCGTGGCCACCACGTACCGCAGCGCCAGGTCGGCCTCGTCCTGAGGGTCGGCTGGGCGAGAAGGGTCGGCTGGATGAGGAGCGTCAACTGGACGAGGAGCGTCGTCGCTGGGCGCACGAGCACATGCAGCGGAAAACCGGCAGCGGCGAAAACAGTTCGACAGCGAAACGCACTGGCAGCCGCCCCCAGGCGGCCTCGACCCACCACGGTCGTGACGCTACGGTTCAGCCCTCGAGGACGAGGTAGCCGACGGACTCGTCGACGTGGCCCATCTCCTCGTCGGCGCTCTGCTCCTCCCCCAGCATGACCTCCACGCTGGAGCCGGTCAGATTCCGGTAGCGGACGCTGACGGAGTTCCAGCCCGCGTAGGACTCGACCGACGCGAGGAACACCGGGTTCGAGTAGGACTGGTCGAACTCGATGCGGGTCCAGTTCTCGTCGGCCGTCGTCCGCCCGGCCTCGGAGGAGCAGTTACTGACGGCCCCGAGCCCCGGTTCGATGGCGACGTAGGCGACCGTCTCGGGGGAGTGGTAGCCGCCGTGCTCCTCGCCGTCCTCCTCCTGGACACAGACATCGAACCCGGCGGTCGAGACGTCGTGAGTTCGGGTCACGATGGGGTCGCCGTCGCTGTCGACGGTCTGGCTCTGGGTCAGCACCACGGGCGTCGTCCCGAAGTCGGCCCCGAACGAGACGCTCCCGAACTGGTGGCCGACCGTGGTGGTGCCGACCTCGACACAGCGGCCGTCCGAGAGCGTGTACGAGCCCTCGTCGAGGGCCAGCATCCCTGCCGTCTCGGGGTAGTGAACGTCGTTCTGGTAGAGCCACTCCTCGACCCTCGCCTCGAAGCCGTCGGGGGAGACGTTGCGGATGCGGCTGTGGGCCGGCTGCGGCCCGGCGTAGGAGAGCGCCGGCGCCAGCACGACCGGGTTCTCGTAGTCGCCGGAGAGCGAGTACGAGGCCCACGGGTCGTCGAGGGAGAGGGTCCGGCGTTCCGCGACCGGGCCGGCGGCGCTGGTCCCGGAGACACCGCGGGACTGGCCGTACTGGGCCATCACGTGCTCGACGGTGAACAGGTGCCAGGCGACCTGCTCGTCGAGCGGCGCCTTCTCGGTCGTCTCACAGAGGAACCCCGGCCGGTCGAGGGCACCGGCGACCCGGTGCATCAGCAGGTCGCGGTCGGCGTCGAGCGTGTTGCCCATCCGGTAGGCCATGTCGCCCGAGAGGTCGAACCGCTCGTTGAGCGCCGCGACCGTCTGCTCCCCGCTGGAGCGCGACGGGTCCGTCCACGTCGGGAACAGCGCCTGCCCGACGCCGCCGTCGCCGGACTTGTAGATGCCACGCGAGGAGTGGAGGTCGAACACCCAGTCGGGGTCGTGCCACTCGACGGTGGCCCAGAGCCCTCGCGCCAGCCGGGAGTAACACTCCTCGTCCGTCGGCGGGAACTGCCGGTTGAGGTCGTTGCTCCACGGCCGGTGGTCGGCGGCGATGGCCTGCGGGTTCGCCCGGGGGACGACCACGAGCTTCCCGCGGTCGACGGTCCACTCGGCGATCCGGTCGGCCGCGCGGTAGCCGGCCTGCTCGTCGCCGTGGACGCCGCCGACGACCATCGTGGTCGGGCCGTCACGCGCGGCCTCGTAGACGTGAACGGTCTGCTCGTGGTCGGTCCCCTCGAAGATGGTGTAGTCGGAGCTCGGGGCGGCACGGGCCGGCGCGGCGCCGCTGGAGAGGGCGGCGGCGCCGAGGCCGACGACGCCGGCCGCCTTCACGAAGCTCCGGCGGGAGAGACCGGAGTTCTCGCTGCTCGCGTCCGCGGTGCCGGTCGGGTTCGGGGTGGTGGGTGTGTCGCGCATCTCGTACCCGAACCAAAACCACCACCAGACATATACTCTATCTTACATATCAGTAAGTGGGTCGAGTTACCCCGTGGAAAGCGGTCGGTCGGAGGCAGATGACTGGTCGGTCGGCCAGCAGTCCCGGCGAACGGTTGGTACGCCCACGGTACAAAAAGGGCATGAGCGATTACCCGAACAGTTTCGCGGCCATACCCGGAGCATAAGCAAACGGTTCCGGTGACAGGTTGTACTCGTGCAACATATTGGAGCCCTGATACGCCTCAGCGAGGGAATCGCGCGTCGACCGTCAGCGGGGCTGCCGGCCCGCCGGAGGTGGAGGGGGTAACCGTGGGGGACTGGTTTCCCGGCGGGGACGAGGAGCCCGCCGCCCACGAGGAGCCGTTCGAGGTCGACGGCTTCGACTTCGAGGGCTGGCTCGCCAGCGGCGACACCACCGAGCCGGACCTGATGGAGGAGGCGCCGGCCGAACCAGCCAGTTCGGGGGGCGGTGGGGCGGCCGGCAGTGCAGCCGGCACAGCGACCGGCATCGCGGGGCTCGCGGCGGTCGAGGAGCGGCTCTTCGACGGGGACGGGCCGCTGCTCCCCGTCCTCGCCGTCCTCGCGGCCGTCGTGTTCTTCGCCCTGCTCGCGCTCGCCGGCCCGTGGGTCGGCCCGTTCAACCTGTTCACCCTCTCGGACGGCGCGGGCACAGGTAGTGGCACCGGCGGCAGCGGCGGTGGCGCGGCCGCACCGAACGCCACCGCGACCCCGACACCCACCCCGAACGGCACGGCCAACGCGACGGCCAACGGCACGGCGACCAGCACGGCCTCGCCGACCGCGACGAACACACCGACATCGACGGCGACAGCCACACCGACGGGAACACCATCCCCGACGGGGACGGCCTCGCCGACCGCGACGGCCACCGACTCACCGACGCCGACGGCGACCTCGAGCCCCACACCGACGGCCACCGACTCACCGACGCCGACGGCGACCCCGACCCCGAACCCCACTCCGACACCCACCCCGACGCCGGAACCGACCCTGCCGGGCGGAACGCCGACTCCGCCGGGCGGCGGTGGGACACCGACCCTTCCGGGCGACGGTGGAACGCCGACACCACCGAGCACCTCGACACCGACACCGGCGCCGACATCGCCGCTCGACCCCATCCTGGACCCCATCGGGCTCTAGAGGGCGGTCGAATCACCGCCCGGGTCACGCCACCCGACGCGGCTCGACACTGACCCACATTCTCCCGGCTGCCCGCGACTCAGACCAGTGCCCGACCCAGTCGCACGAACGCGTAGCCGAGCGCGACGGCGACGGGCGCCCCGAGTGCGAGCACCGCTGCCATCGTGGGACCGAGGCCGCCCACACCGCTGCCGAGTTCCACGGAGCGGACGGGGGCGACCCGTCCGGCGACCGGGACCCGCGACGCGGGGAGCACCAGCACGGCCGGTGCCGTCCCGAGGAACCAGACGAGCGCCGGGCGGAGCGTCGACCCCCTGTCCCGCCCCACCAGCGCCGAGGTCCGGAACAGTGCGGCGAACGCCCCGTACGCGAGGAGACCACCGATGAGCAGGTCCACTCCGTCGACCCGGCGGAGGTACCAGGCACCCACGAACAGCGCGAGCGGGAACGCGTGGACCCGAACGACATCGTCCGGGAGCGCCCGTCCGCTTCGCGCGGCGAGCGTCCCCGCGAGGACCGCCACCACCGTCCAGCACCCGACGAGGAACAGTCGCGCGTTCGTCGCCGCGGACAGCGTCCCGCCGAGGAGGGCCGCAGCTGCCACGGCACCGCCAGCGAGCGCCAGCAGCGCCGTCGCCGAGAGTGCCTCGTGGAGCGCGAACCACCCCGGTGTCGCCCCGCCCGAGGCGCCCGCCGCGCGGCGCCCGTCCGCCGTGTCCGTTCCCGGCCGGCCGGGACCACCGGCGCCCGGCCGCCCCGAGCGGTCGTCGGTCGCTCCGTTCCCCGTTCGGGTCCGGGTCCGACGGTCGTCCTCCCGGCCCCGGGTCCGGCGGCTGTCCTGCCCGGTTCGGGTCCGGCGGTCGTCCTCGGCCGTCCCGCTCGTGGCCGGTTCGCGTCGCTGCGGCGGCGACTCGCCGGCGTCCGTGTCGTCGGCCGATGACTGCCCGCGGCGCTGGCGGGCGAGGTACGTCTCGTGCCCGAGTCGGTCGTAGCGTGCGCGCTCGGTCGGGTCGGTGAGGACCTCGCGAGCCCGGTTGATGCGCTGGAACGCCTCGCGGGCGTTCGGCCGGTCGCTCACGTCCGGGTGGTACTCCTTCACCTGTTCGCGGTAGGCGGCCTCGATGGTCTCGGTACTGGCGTCGGCGTCGACATCCAGCACCTCGTAGAACGTCGCGTCCTCACGCATCGGCGTGCTCGAGGGTCGGGAGCTGTTCACGGGCCTTTCGGACCTCGCCGTCGGGCCCGTCGAACGGGGACTCGATGGTCACGTCGACGGCCCGGCCCGTCTCGTTCTCGGCGGCTTCCACCTCCAGCAGGCCGTTCTCGGTGACCGTGAACGTCACGTCGACACCGACCTCGCCCGCGGGAGCTCTCGGGAGCCCCCGGAGCACGAACGAGCCGAGGTACTCGTTGTCCGCGACGCGCTCGGCCTCGCCGCTGTAGACGCGGACGGAGACCGAGCGCTGGTCGTCACGCACGGTCCGGTAGTGGCGTGTCCGCGAGGCCGGGATGGAGGTCTGGGCCTCGATGACCGGCGAGAAGTAGCCCGCCTCGCCGTCGACCATCGTCTCGACCCCGAGCGGACGGGGCGCCACGTCGACCATCACGGCGTCCGACCCGTCGCTCGTCTCGGGCCCGTCGTGGATGATGCTGGCCTGGATGGCGGCGCCGGTCGCCACCACCTGGTCCGGGTCGACGTCTTCGGAGGGGACATCGCCGAAGAAGTCGTAGACGGCCTCGCGGATCTGTGGCATCCGGGTCGCGCCGCCGACCAGCAGGAGCCGGTCGATGGACCACGGGTTCCGGCCGGCCGAGGCCAGCACGTCGTCGCAGATGTCCAGCGTCCGGTCGACGAGGTCGCCGGTCAGGTCGTCGAGGGTCTCTCGCGTGAGCGTCGCCTCGACCGCGTCGTTCATCCCGAGCGCCGGGAGTTCGACCGTCGTGGACTCCTGCTCGGTCAGGTCGTGGCGGGCCTGCTTCGCGAGCTTGCGCAGGCGTGCGCTGGTCCCGGGCGTCTCGGTCGCCGACGAGTCGAGCTGCGAGCGATACCACTCGATGATGTGGTCGTCCCAGTCGTTGCCACCGAGCCGCGTGTCGCCCTTCGAGGCGAGCACGTCGTAGACGCCATCGCTGACGTCGACCAGCGAGACATCGAACGTCCCGCCGCCGAGGTCGTAGACGAGGACCAGTTCGGCCCCGCTCCCGTCGGCGGCGCCGACCCCGTAGGCGAGGCAGGCAGCGGTCGGCTCGCTGAGGAGCCGCCGGACGTCCAGCCCGGCGATCTCGGCGGCCCGGCGGACCGCCGTCCGCTGGCGGTGGCCGAAGTACGCCGGCACCGTCACGACGGCGTCGGCGACCGGCCCGTCGAGGGCGGCCTCGGCGCGCCCCCGGAGCCGCGAGAAGACGAGTGCGGCGACCTGTTCGGGCGTGTACTCGGTCCCGTCCGGGGCGGTCACGCCGGTGTGTTCCTCGCCGAGGTGGCGCTTGATGCCCGCCACCGTCTCGGCAGGGCGCTCCACCGCCCGTTCCGTCGCCTCGCGGCCGACCAGCGCCCCGTCGTCGGTGAGGGAGACGACCGACGGCAGGAGCGGGCCCTCGGACGTGCCGGAGAGCACTCCGGCCGTGGCGACGGTCCCGTGTGCGACGACGCTGTTGGTCGTCCCGAAGTCGATGCCGACGGCGTGGCCTCGAGTCATCTGTATCTGGAACCGACTAGCCGGTCGGGACTGGTAGTTATGGCCGTCGTAACAGGCAGAACGAGCGTTCCGTGGGGTCTCGGGACACGCGACACCCGGTCGGTGGGTAGGCCCGTCGGGCGTCGAAGTAGAACCCGGCAGCGGGGGGGCACTGCCGGGGGGACCACACCGTGCTGTGGTGGTGGTGGTAGCGGTGTGGTGGTGTGGGGTGGGGGGGTCGATGCACCCGTGCGAACGCGGAAACGCGGTCGCATCGGGCGCTGACAGCCAGTGACGCTCGCTGCCGAGCGCCATCCGTCGGTACACCGGCCATGTGTGTAGTTATTCGGAGGGTAAATCGCTCCGGATGGTCGATATCACGGGGCGTGTCGACGCGGCGTCGCCGGACAGGGCGGGGTCCAGCTCGCGTGAGAACCCGACCACCGACCACGTGGCTCCGTGGCGTGGCGCGAAAAGAAGGGAGCGTCGCTCAGCGTGTGGGCCAGGAGTCAGTCGTGCTGGCGGCGAGCGAGCAGGCCGGCAAGGGCGAGCGCGCCGAGCGCTGCCGCGAGACCGAAGCCGGGCTGCCCGCCGGAGTTGGTGGGCGAGGGCGAGTCGTTCTGCGAGCCGCCGCCCGTGAAGCCACCGCCGTTCCCGGTCGAGGTCGCGTTCGCCGTCCCGGTGGTGTTCCCGGTCGAGGTCGCGTTCGCCGTCCCGGTGGTGTTGCCCGTGGACGTGCTCGTGCCGGTGGTCGTTCCCTGACCTTGCCTGTTGCTGTCGGTCGGAGTGGCCGTCGATTCGCCACCACCGCTCTCGGTCGGGGTCGCCGTCGACTCACCGCCACCGCCGTCGGTCGGAGTGGCCGTCGACTCGCCACCACCGCTCTCGGTCGGGGTCGCCGTCGACTCGCCACCACCGCTCTCGGTCGGGGTCGCCGTCGACTCGCCACCGCCGCTCTCGGTCGGGGTCGCCGTCGACTCGCCACCGTCACTGCCCGGCGGCGGGCCGAGCTTCTCCTCGGCCTCCTGTCGGCTCTCACAGTCACAGACGTAGATGTAGTGGCTGGTGGTGTCCTGCGAGAAGTCCGTCGTGGTGTCGCCGTTCGTGCTGCCGTTGATCTTGCCGCTGATCTGGTACCAGCCGGGCTCGCTGGGGTTCTGGATACAGTTGTCCCCGCGGGCGACGATCTGGTCGGCGGACTTCACGCCGACCGGCCCGCCGGCGAGCTGGTCCTCCTTGTAGAACTTCACCGTTATCTGGTGTTTCTCGAAGGAGATGCTCTTGTACGCCGAGAGCAGACTCTCGTCGGTCTGTGTGCCGGGGTCGTCGTTGCCCCGGTCGATACCGAAGGCCCGAACCTGGGAGGAACTACAGCTGTCGAACTGGAACGCTTCGGACGTGAGCACGATGGTGTGCATCGCCTGCATGTCCTTGCGGAGCCCCGAGGCGTAGTACTCGTTCGCCGTCGTGACTCCGGGGGCGTTGTTGTCCAGACGGGTCGTGAAGTTCGCGTCCGCACCGTGCGGTGACGTACTACTGGTCGTCGCGTCGGCGGTCCCAACTACCGGGGGTGCCGTCGCGAAGACACCCACGAGGGCTGCCGAGAGGACCAGGGCGGTCGCCATCGCGATGCTGTTTATCGTTCGTGTCATTTGTGTGTAATCGCATCCCGTACGTGGGAGAGACACAGGGGTAGTTATGGGCAAGGTAATGCCGAAAACGGGCGTCTAACGGCCTGTATAAAGCATTCCGGGCAGTCGGAGTGGTTGGCATAAATACCCGGGGCAGACCGGGAGACCGGTTATGCCCCGCTGGCGTATCGCCGCCGAGGGGTGCCCGACCCGCAGTTGATCAGGCCGTCGCCACCGTTCGGTCGGACTCGGGACCCGCAATCGCCACCGTTCGGTCGGACTCGGGATCCGCCGTCAGTATCCCCGCCGCCGTCAGTATCCCCGCCGCCGTCATCCCGGTATCCACAGCGCCGGCGCAGAGGGATATTCGCCGTCCCGATGCAGTCACCCGGAGTATCGGTCGTCGGGCGGCAGATCCGCGGCGGAGCGGAGGAGCGCCGGTTACGTGACCGATAATAACCTAGACTGACGGCCTCGTCCAGCCATGGACAAGGTCCAGCAGGAGTGCGACCGGATTCTCGACGAGATATCCAACGCGGTCATCGTGGACGAGCAGGTCCTCGAGACCGTCCTCACGGGCTTCGTCTCCCGGGGACACGTGCTGCTCGAGGACGTCCCGGGGACGGGCAAGACCCTGACAGCGCGGAGCTTCGCGAAGGCACTCGGTCTCTCGTTCTCGCGCATCCAGTTCACGCCCGACCTGCTCCCGAACGACGTCACCGGGACGCACGTGTTCAACGAGCAGACCCGCGAGTTCGAGTTCAATCCCGGCCCCATCTTCGCGAACATCGTGCTGGCCGACGAGATCAACCGCGCCTCCCCGAAGACACAGGCGGCCCTGCTGGAGGCGATGGAGGAGGGGCAGGTCACCATCGACGGGGAGACCCACGACCTCCCGGACCCCTTCTTCGTCATCGCGACGCAGAACCCCGTCGAGCAGGAGGGGACCTTCCCGCTGCCCGAGGCACAGAAGGACCGCTTCGTCATCAAGACGAGTCTGGGCTACCCCGACGACGATGGCGAGCTCGAGCTGCTGGACCGCCGGGCCGACCGGACGAACCAGTCCCCGACGGTGTCGCGGGTCTGCTCGGAGGGCGCGCCCGAGAAGCTCCAGCAGAGCCCCGAACAGGTCCACATGGAGCGTGACCTCCGGCGGTACGTCGCGGACCTCTCGCGGGCGACCCGCGAGGACGAGCGTGTGAAGGCCGGCGTCTCCCCGCGCGGGACCCAGCGGCTGTTCGAGGCGGCCCGCTCCCTGGCAGCCATCCGTGGCCGCGGCTACGCGACGCCCGACGACGTGACGACCATCGCCCCGTCCGTCCTCTCGCACCGGCTGGTCCTCACGGCCGACGCCCGCGTCAACAACGTCGGGAAGGACGAGGTCGTCCGCGACCTGCTGAACGACCTCCCGGTTCCGACGGTCGACTACGAGACCGCCCGCGCATCCGCCTGAGGCGGCCTCGCGACCGGAGCGCCGTTATCTTCCGCATAACAAACCGGCTGTCCGTCTCATCCTCGACGATGCCTGATTCCACCGGTACCGGCGCCGACTCGCACGTGAACGCCGACGCCGAATCCGACCGCACAGCGCCGCGGTCGGCCACCCGCAGACGCCTCCTGACCGCGAGTGGCGGCGTCGCCGCGACCCTCCTCGCGGGCTGTTCCGGCCTCGTCCCGGAGCAGGTCAAGAGCCTCGGCGGCAGTGAGTTCGGGGACGGCAGCTCCGGGGGCTCCGGGGGCTCCGGGGGTTCGGAGGGGGGGACGGGCGAGGAGGCGACCCCGTCCGGGACTGCCACCAGGACGCCGACGCCCGAGACGGACGTGGTCGGACTGTCCCTCGACGAGACCGGGGGCGGCTACGAGTTGTCGGTCACCCTGAGCCCACCGGCCGATGCCGGCGGCGCGGACTGGTGGCAACTGGAGACGCTCGACGGCGAACGCATCGTCCGCGAATCGTTCGACGAGCCCCGGACCACCGACCGCTTCATGACCGCCCGGACCGTGGACCCGGACAGCTCGAAGGTCGTCGTCCGTGGCCACGACACGGAGTTCGGCTACGGCGGGCAGGTCATCCTCGCCGATCTGGAGGACGGTAACCTCACGACCGAGGACCAGGGCGAGGAGCCGACGCAGTTCGAGAACTACGAGTTCTGAGTGGACGGGGGGCCGGCCGTCACAGTGGCCCCGGAATGTGAGAAACACCCACACAGAACGATAACCGCCCCCCCCCATATTTTCCGATACCGGGCTATAATGACCAGAAGCATTCGATAGCACAGAAACGCCGTTCCGAGCGTCGGGAGCGGATAGCTGCCGGCGCGATTCCGAGGGGCCCCGTACGCCGGTCGTCTCCGGCCGACACGCCCGGCCGACGCCCGGGCAGGCGAGCAGGGCGGCCCGAGCCGTGTCGGGCGGCCCCGACCGACGGGGGGAGGCCAGTCAGTTGTACAGCGCCGTCGTCAGTACGACCGCGGCGCCGAGCATGACGCCGAGGCCGGCCAGCGGCACGCCCGTCACGTTCGCGTTCTCGACGAAGATGGCGAGGAACATCGCCCCGCCGCCGACCGCGGCCGCCGCGCTGGCGTGCGTGAGTTCGACGGGCCACGTCCGGGCGTCGCCGCCGACGTGGTTGCGCAGGTTGATGGCCTGCTCGCCGAGGTCCCACGCGACGACCGTGGCGACGCCCCCGGCGAGGAGGTTCCAGATGGTCGCGCTCTGGACGACCCCGGCGGTGACGACGCTCACGAAGACCAGCGCGGTGCCGACGGTGACGTACGGGCGCTCGTACTTGCGGTAGACGGGCGCGAGCCCGGCCGTCAGCACGAGCAGCCCGATGACCCCGGGATAGAACTCCAGTTGCTGGGCCAGCGAGCCACGCCCGAGTCGCGAGAACGCGACCGCGAGCCCACCCAGTCCCCCGGCGCCGAGGATGGCACCGACGAGGCGGTGGTCGTAGCGGGCGAGCCGGATGCCGATGCCGACGCCGGCGAGCCCCAGCGCGGCGACCAGCAGCGCGTTCCGCTGGAGGCTCGACGTGGCGACGAACCAGATGGCCAGCAGCCCCGCCAGCACCGAGGCCACGCTACTGACCGCGAGGGGGTTGCGGTCGGTCATCGCGACCACCGCTCCTGTGCGTGGATGAGTGCGGTCCCCAGCGGCTCCGACGGGTCCCAGTCCACGGTCCGGATGCCCGACTCGCGCAGCGTGGTGATGCGATTGGCCCGCTCGGTCGTGGCCAGCCGGCCACCCGGCGTCTCCGGGCTGGTCACGTCCGGACTGACGACCGTCGTGGCGTGGTCGGTCGCCTCCAGTTGCATCGCCGCCTCGACGGCGAACGCGTCGAGGAGCGGCGAGAACAGGACGACCTGCGTCTCGTTGCCGAGGCGCCGCCGGAGGTCCGTCAGCGCGCTGCTGTGGTCGGCCGCCGCGGGTTCGTCCGGCGGGTACGGCGAGAGCGACGGGTGCGTCGCGAGCAGCTTCCGGGCCCGCGTCACCTGGTCGCGGCCGGTCCCCGGCGGGAGCCAGCACGCCTCGGAACCGCCCAGCGACGCCAGCCCGACGGAGTCGGTCGTCTCGGCCAGCGACGAGAGGAGCTGTTCGGCCGCCGCGAGCGAGTGCGCGACGGCGTGTGGCTCACCCTCGCCGGGCGAGCGGTAGGCCGACGCCCGCACGTCCAGACAGAGGACGACCGAGGCCGCCCGCTCCTCCCGGTACTCCGTCGTCGTGAGGTCGCCGGTCCGGGCGAAGCGGCGCCAGTCGATACGGCTCATGTCGTCGCCGCGCTCGTACTCGCGCGTGCGGTGGAACTCGACGCCGCTGCCACCCTGATCGGTGACGATGCGGCCGACGAGCTGGCTCGTCTGGTCGCGCAGCGGCACCTCCGGCACCTCCGCGACGCACTCGATGGTGGTCTCGGCGGCGACCTCCGTCTCCACCTCGGCGGCGCCGGCGATATCGCGGGCGATGACCGTCGCGGGCTCGAACCGGTGGGTCCCCTGCGTCGCCGTCACCGTGTACGAGAAGCTGGTCGACTCGCCCGGGCGGAGCGTCGCGGCGTGGCGCGGCGTGCCGCCGGTCACCGACAGCATCGGCGGCACGCCGTCGACGAGGCGCAGGTCGGGGAGGATGCCGGTCCCGGTGTTGCGGACCGTGACCCGGACGGTCACCTCGTCGCCGTCGCTCGGGTCCTCGTCGGAGAGCCGCCGCTCGAGGTCGAGCGAGACGGTCGGTTCGGTCGGGAGCTGCGGGTAGGCGGCGTAGGCGACGCCGACCACCGACAGCAGCAGGACCGAGGGGCGCTTGAACAGCAGGCCGGCGGCGCCGGCGAACAGCGCGACCGCGATGACACCACGCCAGCGGCGCGTCTTGCGAGTGGTCGTCATCGGTCTCCCCCCTGGAGTCGCGAGACCTCCCGGGCGGCGCGTCGGGCGCCGTGCTGGAAGGTCGACTCGCCGCGGAAGACGGCGACCAGGCGCTCGCTCAGGCCGGGCGTCCGGCGGCTGGAGAGGAACGACGCCGCGGCGGCATCCTCGGTCCAGGTCCCCCGGGCGATGGCGTCGCGCGCCTCGTCACGGCTCAGCCCCCGCGTGCGCTCGAGCGTCGTGAGCGCCGCCGCCGCGACCCGCTCGCGAGTCTGCTGGTGGCGGTCGCCGAACAGTCGCTCGCGGACGCCCACGCCGTCCTCGACGAAGTCGTCGAACTCCTGGCCCGGGTGCGGAACGCGGTAGACGTCCTCCGGGTCCGGAGGCCGGGACTCGTCGATGCCCTCGACACCGCGGGCGAGCAGCACCGCGACCACGACGGCGACCGCGAGGACGCCGAACGCGGCCACGAACACCCACGGCCCGCCGATGGACTCGGCGACACCCTGGACGGGGACGGCAGCCGCGAACGCCGGGTTGAATACGGTGAACACGCCCACCACGAAGGCCACGAGGCCCAGCGTGCCGAGCAGGGTCCGGGCCCGGCTCATACGGTCCCACCTCCGCCGATGCGGTCGAGCCCCTTCCGGGCCCGTTCACGCCGCTCGTCGGTCACGGGTTTCCCGCCGTAGCGGACCTCCTCGAACGTCTCGGTCAGCGTCTGGACGGCACCAGGATCGTGGCCCTCCTCGATGGCGGCCGTCGCACACTCCGAGGGCGTCCGCCGCTGGGGTTCGTCGATGCCAGTCGTGGAGACCATCGACAGCCACGCGCGGTGGACCTCGTTGGACGGCGTCCCCTTCGGCCACGCCGTCGTGCTCGAGGACGATGCCACCTCGTCACCGACGAGGAAGCCCTTGATCGCGAGCGCCAGCGCGAGCAGGTGGTAGCGGTACCGGTACGCCAGCGCCAGCGCGAGAGCGAGGAGGAGCAGCGGCAGGAGATCCATCAGCAGGTTCAGCAGCCGCTGGAGGAGGCTCGGCTCCCCGCCGGTGCCCATCCCCTTGCCGTCGCCCGCCCCGAACTGCCGACCGCTGTCTCCCGACTGGGCGGCCTTGGACTCGGCCTCCTGCTCGGAGCTCTTGGCGGGCCCTTCCTTCCCCTCGTCGTCCGACTCGGAACTCGGGGCGTCCTGGCCCTCCTCGTTCGAGGACCCGCGTGTCTGCAGGTCCGAGTCGTCCTCCGAGCCCTCTTTCGCCACCTTCGCCTTCTCCGTGCTCTCCTCGTCGAGCGCGCCCTTGGCGGCCTCGCCCCCTTCCTCGCCGATGGGGAGCTTCGAGAAGTCGATATCGACGACGTCGTCGGGCTCCTGCTCGAGCGTGGAGCTCAGCGTCGTCGCCGAGACCCCCGCCGCGCCGATACAGCAGACGGCGAGCAGCAGGGCGAGGTAGCTATCCCGGTTCATCGCGGTGCACCTCCGTCGAGCGTCGCGAGACTACAGTCACTCGTCTCTCACACGCGGGGAATCGGGCATTATTATCGGCACCGTAACCCGCAGTTCCGGGGAACAGGCCGGAGAAGGACGCTCGCTACCGGCAGCTGGGGCGGCCGGGACCACGCAATAGCCACGGGGGAATCCGTCGTGTCGCTTAGCCGCGCGATAATAAACCCCCTGACCCTGCAAGGGGTGACAACTCCATGTTGGCAGTCATCCTTGCGGCCGGCGAGGGGACACGGATCCGGCCGTTATCACGGGGGGTCCCGAAACCGATGCTTCCGGTCGCCGGCCAGCCGCTGTCGGCCCACGTCGCCGACGCCGCGGTGGCGGCGGGCGCGGACGAACTCGTCTTCGTCGTGGGCTACCGCGGCGAGGCCGTCCGCGAGCACTTCGGCGACAGCCACGCGGGTGTGCCGGTCCACTACGCCGAACAGGACGAACAGCGCGGCACTGCCGACGCCGTCCACGCCGCGCGCGAACACATCGACGGCCCGTTCGTCGTCCTGAACGGCGACAACTGCTACGACCCCGAGCCGCTCTCGGCGCTGTTCGAGGGCGGCCCGGCCGTCGGCGCACAGCACGTCGACGACCCCACGAACTACGGGGTGCTCACGCTCGACGACGGCGTCGTGACGGGCATCGAGGAGAAACCCGACCAGCCGCCGTCGGACCTCGTCAACACGGGCGCCTACCGGTTCCCGGGCGAGGCGGCGGACCTGCTCGAGGTATCCGCGAGCGAGCGCGGCGAGCGCGAACTCACGGACGTGCTGGCCGAGGTCACGGACACCCACACCGTCCGGCCGGTCGAGATGGAGCGGTGGATGGACGTCGGGCGGCCGTGGGAGCTGCTGGAGGCCAACGAGCGCTACCTCGCGGACGCCGAGCGCGCCGTCGCGGGCGAGGTCCACGAGGACGCCGAGCTTCGCGGCCCGGTCGTCGTCGAGGACGGCGCGTCCATCGACGCGGGCGTCGTCGTCGAGGGGCCAGCGCTCGTCCAGTCGGGGGCCTCGGTCGGTCCGAACGCCTACATCCGCGGGTCGACCGTCGTCGGCCCCGACGCGACGGTCGGCCACTCGGTCGAGGTGAAGAACAGCCTCCTCATGCGCGGGGCGACGGTCGCACACCTCTCGTACGTCGGCGACAGCATCCTCGGCCGCGACGTGAACTTCGGGGCCGGGACCCAGGTGGCGAACCTGCGCCACGACGGGGCCGACGTCGAGCTGACGGTGAAGGGCGAGCGCGTCTCGACCGGCCGCCGGAAGTTCGGCGTCGTCTGCGGCCACGAGAGCAAGACCGGCATCAACGCCAGCCTCGAACCGGGCGTCACCCTCTCGGTCGGGGCGACGACCGGGGCCGGCGAGACGGTCGCACGCGACCGGTGACAGTACGCCCGACACCCGACCGCCGCTCTCTCCCTCCATGAAACGCAACACCGTCACCGCGTTCTTCTCCATCGCGGGGGGCCGTATCGCGGTCATCCTGGTCTCCTTCCTCATCACGCCCGCCCTCGTCTACTTCCTGAGCCAGGCGGAGTACGGGGCCTACGGGGTCGTGATGGCGGTGTTCGGGATGCTGATGATCCTCGTCAGCTCCGGCATCAACAGCGGTGTCCGGAAGTTCCTCGCGGAGGAGCGCGACGGTCACGAGGACTGGGCCAGCGAGGTGTTCGGCTTCTACTTCCGCGTGGCGCTGGCGCTGGCGGTCATCCCGGCAGTGCTGCTGGCGCTGGCGGCCTACACCGGCATCATCGGCCGGTTCATGGGCCCGAAGTTCGAGCCGTACTTCTACCTGCTGGCGGTGCTCACACTCGCCGCGCAGTTCCGCGAGTACGTCCGCCGGGCGCTGATGGGGCTCGAACTCGAGCACATCTCCGAGCCCATCAAGGTCCTCCACAAGGTGGCGTTCGGGGTCGCGGCGGTGGCGCTGGCGGCGCTCGGCTTCGGCGTCAAGGGCGTCCTCGCCGGCGAGATCATCGCGAGTTCGCTCGCGTTCGTGGTCGCGTTCTACTTCATCGTCCAGAAGATCTCCATCAGAGAGGCGCTCACCGGGACCTCGCCTACCTTCCCGCGGCGCGAGCTGTTCAACTTCAACTACCTCACGGTCGTCTACATCTTCCTGCTGACGTCGATGTACCACGTCGACGTGCTGATGGTCAACGAACTCGTGAACAGCCAGACTGCTGGCGTCTACAAGGGCGCGCTCGTCATCGTCCAGTTCCTCTGGCTCGTCCCGCGGTCGGTCCAGTCGGTGCTCATCCAGTCGACGTCCGGGCTGTGGGCCGACAACGACATCGAGCGGGTCAACGAGATGGCCTCGAAGGCGACCCGCTACACCCTGCTGTTCACGCTCCTGCTGGCTATCGGCCTGGGCGCGCTCGCGACGGAGTTCGTCCCCATCTACCTGGGCCAGGACTACGCGTCCGCCGCCCTCCCGGTGCTGCTGTTGCTCCCGGGGACGCTCGGCTTCGCCGTCGCGCGGCCCATCTTCGCCATCAGCCACGCGAAGGGTGAGCTGAAGGTCGTCATCGCGGCGACGGGCGCGGCGGCGGTCATCAACCTCGCGCTGAACGCGCTGCTCATCCCGCAGTACGGGATGATCGGCGCCGCCGTCGCCACCTCCATCGGCTACGGGTCGCTCCCGGTCTTCCACTACTGGGGCGCCCGGCAGATCGGCTACGAGCCGTTCGCCGACGCGCGGCTCCCGCGTATCGCGCTCACGGGCCTCGTCGCGGGCGTCCCGACGGTCGCGCTCGCACTCACCTTCGAGCGCGGGTGGCTCGCCCTGCTGGTCGTCCCGCCGGTCGGCTTCCTGCTGTACGCGACCGTCGCGCTCCTCACCGGCGCCATCGACACGGAGGAGGTCCTCTCGGTGCTGGTGGCGCTGCCGGCCCCCATCGGGCCGAGGGCCCGGTCGCTCCGCACCCGGCTGGAGCGGCCGTCGGGCTCGGTGTCACCGTTCACACGGAGTCGCGGCCGGTGGCTGTTCACCCGGTTCCTTCTCCTCGTGGGGCTCGTGGCGTTCGTCGCCGGCATCGCGGTCGCCGCCGGCATCCACACCCCGGACCTCGGCTCGGAGCCGACCGTCCGCTCGACGCCGACCGAGCCCCCGGAGCCGGCACCGGGCGGCGGTGGCGGTAGCGGGGGCGGTGGTGGCTCGACCGCGACGCCGACCTCCACCGACACCACCCGTGGCGGCCAGTCGTCGCCGTCACCGACCGACGGCGGTGAGCCGACCGGCGGCCCGACGGACTCACCGACAGCCACCGGCTCGCCGACGGACGGGGACGGCCCGACCCCCACGGGTGGGACGCCCACGCCGACCAGTGGTAGCGGTGCGACACCGACGCCCACGCCGACCAGCGGCGGCGGTGGCGGCTCGACCCCCACGGCCACCGCGACGCCCACGAGCGGCGGTGGCTCGACGCCGACACCGACCAGCGGCGGCGGGTCGACACCCACGGCCACACAGACACCCACCGCGACACCCACCGCGACGCCGACCGCGACAGCGACCGCAACGCCGACGGCCACCGCAACCACCACGGCCACGGCCACGCCGACAGCCACCAAGACAACCACCACAACACCCACCGCGACGCCGGCGGCCACGCCGACACCCACCGCGACGCCGACACCCACCACGACACCGACATCGACCTCGTCGCCGACACCGACCCCGGGACTCTGGTGGCTCGCCGACCTTCTTCGGGAGCTGACGGGCGTGCTGACGACGGTCGCGGGCGCACTGCTCGTGTGGCGGCGCTAGAGAACGGGTAGTCTCCCGCGCGCCGGACCCCGACCGACGCCGCGCCCGTTCGACATCGGTGGCATCACCGGAACCAACGTCAGCAGGTATCGAAACCCGTCACCGCCCGACCATAGACGATCAATCTCCCCCATTGCCAATATACGAATAGAACAGGATAGATATCTTGGCGGTAACGTACAGGGCGATCCAGTATCCGACGAGCGCGAGTCCGAACACGACCGGGTCGGAGAGGGGCATGCGGACCCTCAGACGCTCTCGCTGTCGCCGCCGGCCCGGGAGCCGGTGTCGTCGGAGAGCGTGGGGAGCCACTCCGAGACGCGTGTCGCGAGCATCCCGAGGTTCGCCCGGGCGGGCGAGGGGCGGTCGTAGAGCTGGCGGTCCTCGGTCCACTGGACGAGTTCGCGGACGGTGCCACGGACCTCCTCGGTGCGTACGTCCTCGCACTCGCCGGTCTTGAGGCCGAGTGCCGTCTCGATGACCGCCCGGTGGGACTCGTTGCGGAGCACGTTGAGGAGGACGAGCATCTCGTCCTGCCGGTCGCCGTCCCACGCGGCGTCCCGGCTGACGTGCTGGCCGGGGTCGCGAATCTGGTCGCGGAGGCGGGCACCGGTCCCCTGGCGGAGCCAGCCGGTGTAGCGCTGCTCGAACAGCCGGGCGGCGGTCTCCTGCCAGTGGGCCCGGAGCTGCTCGCGCTGCGCGGTCCGCTCGGTCACCCGGTAGAGGTACTGGAGCTGCTCGTCGAGCGCCCGGTCGCGGTCGATCTCGTGGACGGTGCCGTCACGCTGCTCGGTCGGGACGAGGTCGACGCTGGTCGGCTCGCCGTCCTCGATGGAGAGGTCGAGCGCGAGCCCCCAGTCCGTCTTCTCCCGGCTGGGCTGCTCGAAGCGGAAGTTCCCGAGGCTGTAGAAGATGGGCGTCCCCTGGTGGACCTCCCATCCCTGCGGCACGTGCGGGTGGTGGCCGACCACGATGTCGGCGCCGGCCTCGACGAACCCGCGGAGCTGGGTCTGGCGCGACAGGGGCGGGAAGGGGACGTACTCCACGCCCCCGTGGGCCACGACGACGGTCACGTCCGAGCGCTCGGCCTCGGCCGCGACCCGCTGTCGGGCGTCGGGGTGCGAGACCCACGCCGTCCCGGCCGAGCCCGCGTCGGCGATGCCGAACTCCTGCTCGCAGAAACTGAAGACGGCGACGGAGGTGCCGTCGAGGTCGGCCCGGTGTGGCTCCATGGCCGCATCGCGGTCCTCACCGGCGCCACAGGTGGCGACGCCCCGGCGACCACACTGGCGCTGCGTCCGCCGAAGCCCCGCCGCTCCGTAGTCCATGGCGTGGTTGTTCGCGAGCGTGACGGCGTCCACGCCGAAGTCGGCGAGGACATCCGCCGTCCCCGCCGCGGACGCCTTGGCCGGCCCGGACTTCTCGATGGGGTCACAGTCCGGGTCGATGGGCGCCTCGAGGTTCACCATGGCGAGATCGGCCCCCTCGACACGCTCGCGGAGTCCCGGGGCGAGCACCTCCCGGCCGCCCGGCTCCGGAAGCACGAAATCGCCCCCGACGAACAGCCGGGGCACGTCGGACTCGTCATCTGGCGACGCTGCTGGAGAGGAGACGGTCATAGGCAGGTGTCTACCTCGCGGGAGGGTAGCGACGGGCTTAGTTACGCACCGCCCAATCCACGGAACGGCAGCCGAGTACCGGGAGGAGGGCTCGAGAGGCAGGATTACCGGCCCGGTAACAATTGGAGGGGACATCCTACGGCCGGGAAGGATGGACGCGACTGCAGGACACCAGGGGGGGAACCAGGGCGGCACCCCCAGCGGGAGGGAGCAGGGTTCGACAGCCGACGCCGACCCGAGCGGCAGTGCCTCGGCCGGTGCGCCGGGGCAGCTCCTGCTGTTCCTCGCCGGGACGCTCCTGTTCGTCGCCGGTGTCGCCGTCGTCATCGGGATGGGGGGTGGTGGCTCGGTCGCGCCGGACGCGCCATCGGTGGGCGGGGACGACACACCCACCTCGGCAGGGACGGGGGGTAGCGCGACGAGCACCGCCGGCCCCTCACAGCAGGGCGCCGGAACGCCCACCTCCGGTGGTGGCGGCAACGGCGGGTCGACCCCCGCGCCGACCGGGACGGCGACCACCTCCGGCGGCGGTGGCAACTTCAGCTGGACCGGCGGGAACAACGCCACCGCGACGCCGAACCGGACCTCGACAGCCGGGAACAACACCGGCGGCGGGAACACCTCGACCACGACGCCCACGCCGACACCCACCCAGACGACCGATGGTGGCGATGACGACGATGGCATCTTCGACTTCGGCGGGGATGACTCGACACCGACCCCCACGCCGACCCCCACCCGGACGGCGACGGCCACACGGACCACCAGCACGTCGACGCCCACGCCCACCCAGACGGCGACCACGACAGCCACACGGACCACCGCCACACGGACCACCAGCACGTCGACGCCCACGCCCACCCAGACGGCGACCACGACAGCCACCCCGACGGCGACAGCCACCCCGACGGGTGGCGGCTCGAACAGCTTCGCAGCGGCCGGCTGGACCTCGCTCCTCGGCGCGTTCGAGTGGCTCTGGGCGCTCGTCCTGACGGCGGGCGTGGCGCTGGCCGGGCGGCGGTAGGCCGGTCGCCGGACGAACCGGAACGAGACGGAGAACGAACGTCGCGGGCGACCCTACTCGCCCTCGAACTCGGGTTCCTGGTCGGTCACGAACGCCGTCACGCCGGCGGCGAGGTCGTCGGTGTCGAGCAGGTGGCCGAAGGCCGTCGCCTCAATCTCGAGCCCGGCGTCCATGCTGTCCCAGCCCTCGCGCATCGCGCGCTTGGTGTAGCGCTGGGCGATGGGCGGCCCGCCTGCGATGTTGGCGGCGAACTCGACCGCTCGCTCGTCGAACTCGTCGTCGTCGTACACCTCACAGAGGAAGCCGAGTTCGTGCATCCGTTCGGGGTCGAACCGCTCGGCGGTGAAGACGACCTGTTTGGCGGCGCTCTCGCCGATGAGCCGCTGGAGGCGCTGGGTGCCACCCCAGCCCGGCAGCAGCCCGAGGTTGTGCTCGGGGAGGCCGAACTCGGAGTCCTCGCTGGCGACCCGGAGGTCCGCACACATCGACAGTTCGAGGCCGCCGCCGAGTGCGTACCCCTGGATGGCCGCCACGACGGGGAGGTCGCTCTCGCGGAGCTTGCCGAAGACGCGCTGGCCCTTCCGCGAGTGCTCGACACCCTCGCGGTTGCTCATCGCGCCCGAGGACTGCACGTCAGCGCCCGCGGAGAACGCCTTCTCGCCCTCCCCGCGGATGAGGATGGCCCGCACGTCCGTGTCGACTCCCTCGTTGGCCTCCAGCAGGTCGATGGCCTCGTCCAGGTCCTCCAGCATCCCGTCGTTGACCGTGTTCAGGCTGTCCGGCCGGTCGAGGACGATCTCGGCGAGGTAGTCGGCCGGCGATTCGAGGCGGATGGTGTCGAAGTCGGGGTCGTCCGTCATGCGGTCACACCCAACGGCCACACCCGTCAAGTGCATTGTTCGGCACATGAGCGGGTGTTTAATGTTCGAGGGCCGGAAGTCCGGGCTCAGTCCCCGACATCCCCGTGCTCGTGACGCTCCCGTAGCGCCACCTTGTCCGTCTTCCCGATATCGGTGAGGGGCAACTCCTCGAGCAGTTCGACCTCATCGGGGATGGCCTGTCGGGGGACACGCCCCTCCAGGTACTCCCGCACGGCCTCGGGCGTGACCGTCGTGCCCGGCTCGGGCTCGACGTAGACCTTCACGCGCTCGCTGCCCGGGCGCTCGGGGTCGGGGACGCCGACCGTTGCCGGGCGTCGGACCCCATCCATCCCGAACAGCACGTCGTCGACCTCCTCGGTGTACACCTTCAGGCCGGAGACGTTGATCATGTTCTTCACGCGGTCGACGACGTAGAACCGGCCGTGCTCGTCGACCTTGACCACGTCGCCGGTCGCCACGAACCCGTCCGCGTCGAACGGGTCCGGGTCGTCGAGGTAGCCCGCCATCCGCTGGGGGCCGTTCACCAGCAGCTCGGCCTCCCGCTCGTCGGCGACGGCCTCGGAGACGGGGACCGGCTCGCCGCTGTCGGGGTCACGGAGTTCGACCTCGGTGTCCGGAACGGGAACGCCGATGGTCGGCTGGTCGAAGCCGCCGTCGTCGACCGACCGACCCAGGAGCGAGGCCTGGATGCCAGCGACGTTGAAATGCGTGACTGGCGACATCTCGGAGAGGCCGTACCCCTGCGAGATGCCGGCAGCGCGCTCGCTGAACTCGTCTCGCGTCTCGCTGGCCAGCGGCGCCGACCCCGAGAGACCGATGACATCGTGGTCCAGTTCTTCGTCCACGAGCTCCATGTACTGGGTCGGCACGCCGAGCATGAGCATCGGCTCGTACTCGGCGACGAGGTCACGCATCGTCCCGCTGTCGCGGGCGTCGGGCACCAGCAGCAGGTCCAGCCCGAGTTCGACGAGGCTGTTCACCGTGGAGTAGCCGTAGGCGTGGTACATCGGCAGTGCGAACACCGCAGCCTCGCTCCCGCGCAGCAGCTGTGGGAGCCGCGACTGTGCGGCCGTCGCCTGGAGCGCGTTCGCCACCAGATTCCGATGGGTCAGCAGGCAGCCTTTCGGCCGTCCGGTCGTGCCGCCGGTGAACAGCAGCGTGTGGGTGTCGTCGGGAGCGATATCCACCACAGGCGGGTCACGCGGAGCGTCGTCGATGACGTGGGGGAGCCACTCGACACCCGGCTCGGGCTCGTGGCTCGGCGGGTCGGCGGAGTAGTCCTCGATGTCGGTCAGGACGACCGACTCCAGCCCGAGTTCGTCCCGTAGCGAGGTCAGCAGGTCGCGGTGGGCGGCGTCCCCGACGAGGACGTCCGGGTCGCCACGCTCCAGCCGGTCGACGAGGTCGTCGGTCGACTCGAGGAAGTCGTTCGGGATGTGGACCGCGCCGAGTCGGGAGGCGGCGTTGGTCACCACGACGAACTGGACCGACGTGGGGAGGACGGTCGCGACGCGGTCGCCGTGCCCGACGCCGCGCTCGTGAAGGGCCATGGCCAGCCGCTCGACGTCCGCGAGGACCGAGTCGTAGGTGACCCTTTCGCCGTGTTGGACGAGCCCCTGCCCGGGGTACTCGTCGGCGGCCCGCTCGAGGAAGCCGTGAACCGGGTGGTCGGGGTACGGCTCGAGCGTCTCGTCGATGCCGTACGTCTCGTACTCCCGAAGCCACGGGCGCTCGGGGTCGGTCATGGACGAGCAATCGACCGTCCCCCGCTAATCGGTCACCTCTCTCATGGGAGGGGCTTTACCCCGGCGAGGTCGACGGGGTCCCGTCACTCGGCCTCGTCGAACCCCCAGCCGGAGAGCGGGTTCGACGACCCTGCTGGATAAGGGGGGTATCAGGAGTTACTTTTCCGTTCGGGTGTTCGGTGGCGGTATGTGGCTATTCCTGCCCACAGGAGCATCTGCGGCCGGTCTCCTACAGTACACTGTTCCGATCGCCGGTGTCGAACTGGGACAGTCTGCAGTCACCGCTATCGGCATCGGGCTGATCTTGCTGCTCCTCCTGGGGTCGGGGTTCTTCTCCTCGTCGGAGATCGCGATGTTCTCCCTGCCGGCCCACCAGATCGACGCGATGGTCGACCAGGGCTTGCGGGGCGCACGGGCAGTCAAGTCCCTCAAGGAGGACCCCCATCGCCTGCTCGTGACGATCCTCGTCGGGAACAACATGGTCAACATCACGATGTCCTCCATCTCGACGACCATCGTCGGCTTCTACTTCGACGCTGGCACGGCGGTCGTCGTCTCGTCGCTCGGCATCACCTCGATGGTGCTCATATTCGGCGAGAGCGCGCCGAAGTCCTACGCCGTCGAGAACACCGAGGTCCACGCCCGGCGTGTCGCCCGGGGGCTGAAGGTCGTCGAGAAGGTACTGTGGCCCCTCATCACCCTGTTCTACTACCTGACCGGCCTCGTGAACAGGATCACCGGCGGCAACCCGTCGATCGAGTCGACGTACGTCACCCGTGACGAGATCCGGAACATCATCAAGACGGGCGAGCGCGAGGGCGTGCTCGACGAGGAGGAACGCCAGCTCCTCCAGCGCGCCCTCCGGTTCACGGACGCATCTGCCAAGGAGGTGATGACCCCGCGGCTCGACATGGAAGGCATCTCCGGGGACGCGACCGTCCAGGCGGCGGTCGAGCAGTGCATCCAGTCGGGGCACGCCCGCCTGCCGGCCTACGACGGGTCGCTGGACAACATCATCGGCATCTTCGACATCCGCAATCTGGAGGACATCGACTACGACGACGCGACCGACCTCGAGGTGAGCGACGTCGTCACGCCGACACTCCAGGTGCCCGAGTCGAAGAACGTCGACGAACTGCTCACGGAGATGCGCGAGAAGCGACTCCACATGGTCATCGTCATCGACGAGTTCGGCGCGACCGGGGGCCTCATCACGATGGAGGACGTCCTCGAGGAGATCGTCGGCGAGATACTGGTCGGCGACGAGGAACACCCGATCGAGGTCATCGACGAGACGGAGGTGCTGGTCCGTGGGGGTGTCAACATCGACGAGGTCAACGAGGCCCTGGGCATCGACCTGCCCGAAGGCGAGGAGTTCGAGACCATCGCCGGCTTCATCTTCAACCGTGCCGGCCGGCTCGTCGAGCAGGGCGAGACGTTCGACTACGAGAACGTGACGCTACGGGCCGAACAGGTGGAAGACACCCGCATCCAGAAGGTACGGGTGACTATCGACCGGGGGGTCGACGGAACTGTCGACGAGGGCGCATCGGTCGAGGAGGGCGACCCCGAGTGACCGCCGGTGACCGGGCAGCCGTCGGTGACCGAGCGGTCACCGGTGGAAAACATTAGACGGGCGGCCGACGTATCCCGCCGCACTGAATCATGTACGAGCACATCCTCCTCCCGTTCGACGACAGCGATGGTGCCGCCGAGGTGCTCCACCACGCCGCCGAGATCGCGAACTGGGCCGACGCGACCGTCCGCCTACTGTACGTGGCGGACACGAACCGGGACAGCGTCACCGTCGTCGAGGGACAGACCGTCGACGTCCTCGAACGCGAGGGACGGGATATCGTCGAAGAGGCCGAGAAGACGCTGGAGACCCTCGGTGTCTCGTGCCGAACCGACGTCGTTCAGGGGAACCCTGCCCCCACCATCGCAGAGTACGCCGAGGAGTACGACCAGGACCTGATCGTGATGCCGACCCACGGGCGCGAGGGGCTCTCGCGGTACGTCGTCGGGAGCGTCGCCGAGAAGGTCGTCCGGCTCTCCTCGGTGCCCGTCCTCTCCGTCCGGATGCAGGCCGACGAACTGCTCACGTTCCCGTACGAGACCGTCCTCGTCCCGACCGACGGCAGTGACGCCGCGACACACGCCGCCGACCACCTTCTCGCGTTCGCGGCGGCACTCGACGCGACCGTCCACGTGCTCTCGGTCGTCGACGACTCCGCACTGGGGCCGGACGTCCGGTCGACGATCGCCGGAGAGGAGAGCGAGCAGGCCGCGAATGAGGCCGTCGAAACCGTCGCCTCGGCCGCCGAGACGCACGGGCTCACGGATGTCGTCCGGCACGTCGAACACGGGCGACCCGCGGAAGCGATCCTCGACTGTATCGAGACGAACGATGTACATGCCGTCGGGATGGGGACGACGGGACGACGTGGGACGGATCGTATCCTGCTCGGCAGTGTCGCCGAGAAGACCGTCCGCTCCGCCCCGGTCCCCGTCATGACCGTCGCGGAGCCGGAGTGACCCTCGTCCGTCTGCACGGCGTTCACGGGCCTCGTCGATAGCATCCTCGACGAGATATCGTCTCGGTTCCGGGCACGCGAGACGGACGCCCGAGTCGAGCCGCGCTCGCACGGACTGGCTCTGGACTTCGGTGGAGCCCCGTATCTTGCCGTCGTTCCAACCAGTCGCCGAGCGTTCCGACAGCGCCCGTCGCTCAGAACACGTCCAGCCCCAGCATCTCCTCCTGGATGCCGTCGCCCGCGACCACCTCGCAGTCGCTCTCGGGTCGCGAACAGCACAGCAGGACGTAGCCGTCCGCAACCTGTCCGGGGTCGAGCGCGGTCGCCTCGCTGTCGTCGACCGCGCCCGCCTCCAGCTCCCCGACACAGGACGTGCACATCCCGTTCCGGCAGGAGTACGGCAGGTCGAGCCCGGCGCGTTCGGCCGCGTCGAGCAGGTACTCGTCGGCATCGACCTCGGTCGTCACGGGCTCGCCGTCGACCCGGAAGGTGACCTCGTGGTCGCCGTCGCGCTCAGCGTCGTTCGCGGCCATCTCAGATGCGCTGGCGGAGCTTGTACAGCTCCAGCGCCTCCAGGCGCGGGTCGCCGGTGCCGGTCTCGTCGTGGTCGAGGCTCGCGCCACTGACGCTCTCGTTGAACGAGGTGGAGACGCCCTCCTCATCGAACGTGGAGTCCATGATGTACGCGACGTTCTCGCTGACCTCCTCGACGCTCTGGTCGAGTTCCTCGGCAGCCGCCTCGATGGCCGCCTCTACCTCCTCCTCGGAGGCCGTGTACTCCGCGCCGCGGTCCAGCTTCAGGTCCTCGAGCGGGCCCGTCATCGTCCCACCCCACCATCAGCGGCGACACCGCGTTTCTTCTGGTAGACCTCCTGGTACTGCTCGATCTCGGCGTCGAGGTCCATCTCCAGACACTCTAGGTAGCGGTCCTGTACCCGACCGACGACATCGCGGTAGGCGATGTCGAGCCCCAGCGTCTCGTTGTAGAGGCCGTCGATGAGGTTGCCGACCCGGAGGATGAGGTCGTCGTAGCCGATCTCCAGCGGGTCGTCGACGGCGTCGGTGAACATGTAGCCGAAGTCCGCGACCGCGGGGACCGTCTCGTACAGCTCGTCGAGGATGCCCTGCTGGACACCCTGGAACTCGGGCTTGCCGGCCTCCTCCTTCTCGATGAGCTGCGTCAACGCCTCCACGCCGTGGGTGATGTGCCGGCCCTCGTCCGTGCTGATGAACTTGAAGCCGTGGTTCAGCAGCGGCAGGTCGGCGTTCACGGAGAGCTTGTTGATGGCGTAGAAGCCCGCGCGGGCGAGCAGCCCCTCGACGGTCATGTGGTAGACCGTGAGTGCCCGGGCGATGTCGACGGGGTCCTCGGAGTGGGCCGCCCGTGCTGTGAGCATCCCTTGCCGGTCGAAGATTTCGTTGAGCCCGGTCGCCTGCACGACGGGGACGCGGGCGCCACCGCGGTTCGGGTTCAGCTCGGCGTACATGTCCTGGTCGCCCATCACCTCGTGCATGTACGTGTCCACGAACTGGGTGTGCTTGTGTTCGGTCAGCGTGAACATCGTCATGTACATCGCCATCTCCTCGTTGTCGTCGAAGCAGTCCGCGTCCATGATGCGCTGGAGGTGATGGCTGGCGTCCTCACCGACCGCGAACTCCCCGTCGAGGAAGCCCGAGAGGAGGAAGCGGATCTGCTTGCGCTCGTCGTCGTCGAGTTCGGCCCACGTCTCGCGGTCCTGCTCGAAGCCGACCTCGTCGAACAGCTTCTCGACGTTCCACGTCCCGAGTTCGACCCCCTTCTGGAACAGGTCGTACCACTTGCTCGTGGTGTCGATCCGCTCCGCCCGGTAGGTCGGAGTCGCTTGCCGTGCCATACCAGGACTACGGGGCCACGCGCGGTTGGCACTGACTTCTTTCATGAGAGGGCATTCATATGTTGTAGGGCGTTACTACACGGCTAGCTGAATACGGTCAGAACAGGTATCGGGCGGGCGTCTCGCCGGCGGTGTCGCCCATCTCCGCGGCCGCGTCGTCGTACTCGAGCACGGTCGTGACGCTCCCGTCGAACTGCATGTCCCGGGACATCACCGACTCGATGACGTCGGCGCCCTCGATGAGCTCCTTCCAGACCGGGTAGCGCCCGCGTAGCTCGAAGCCCGTCTCGACGCCGTCGGGGTCGGCCAGGAGGTCGATGGCCTGGCACTCGCCGTCCTCGAGCGCGACGTGGACCACGGCAGTGCCGTCGTCGACGTACGCCTCCAGTTGCCCGAGCAGGTCGTCCAGTTCGTCGGGGAAATAGGCGCGGAGGCCGGGCCACACCTCCGCGGGCACGTCGTCGAGCGGCGTCGCGAGCATCGTCCCGACGAACGTGTCGTGCCCCTCGCCGTCGAGCCGCGCGGCGAAGTCGTCGGTCGCACTCGCACGGAGGGCAGCCAGCTCGTCGTCGTCGAGCGTCTCGAGCTCGCCGACCAGCGGATCCACGATGTCGTCCGGGAGGTCGCCCACGGTCGTCTCCTCGAGCGGCAGGTTCTGCACGACGAACAGGAAGTCGCCGTCGAAGTCGACGCCCCAGCCCTCGCTGTCGGCGGCGTAGCGCTCGTTCGCGTTGAGGTTCTCGCGGTAGCGCTCGAGCCACTGCTCCGAGGGGAACCACTCGGTCATGGTGCGGTTCGAGGAGCGAGACCGGCCTAACCTCATCTCCACGGATATGAGGGCGTATATCAGTCACCGTGGGGCGATCTCCCGGAAGACCGTCCGCTCGATGCGGCGGAGGTGCTCGCCGACCGTGGCGGCGGTCCGCCCGAGTTCGTCGGCGATGTCCTGGTGGGTGGCCTCCCGGGGGACCTCGTAGTAGCCCAGGTCCAGCGCCGTGAGAAGGGTCTCCTGCTGGCGCTCGGTGAGCGAGGCGAACACGCGCCGGTCCTCCGGTTCGTACTCGCCGATACCCTCGAGGCGGATGGCGACGCTGTCCGGGAGGTCCGCAGCCGCGTTACGGATGGTCTCGTCGCTCCCGATGACGGCGCCGCGCAGCCCCCCGTCCTCGGTGAACGTCAGCGGCATGTCCAGCACGAGTTCGTGCTGCCGGAGCACGCCCATCAGCTCGGTCAGTAGCGGGGATGCCTCGATGTGCGCGTACACCGTGACGGTCGCGCCGGTGGCCGAGAGCTGGTAGTCCAGCACCTCCGGGCTGGTCTCGCCGACCTCGCGGATGCGGTCGATATCGCCCACGAGCTGGTAGAGGACCGCGGCTGTCCCGTCCTCGAGGAGGCTGATGCTCCGCAGAAGTTCGCGAGTCACGTCGGGGTCGTTCGCGAACAGCTCGTCGACCGGATGGAGCCCGCCCTCGTCTGGAAGCAGGACACCCCTGGCGTAGCGCATCGGATGCGTGTCTCCTCGTCCCGGTGCTGGGGCGTCGTGGGGCATGGGCCTCGTCCCTCACAAGGGAGAGTGTTAATACCACTCATAAACCCCCTCATATCGGTGGACCAAGACCCACCGGGGCTCCCCGCGACCGTCACTGCAGCAGGCCACCGGCCGAGAGAGCCGGGCACCGGCCGCCAGACCAACCATGAGCACCCAACAGGTCCGCGACATCGAGCAGTACTTCCCGACGGAACCGTGGCTGGAGCGCTACCGCGATGTCATCGAGGCCTCCGACGAGTACGCCGAGAAGGGCGCCGACTGGGGCGTCGACTGGGAGGGAGCGTTCATCTTCCACATCCAGGACATCCCGCTGGCCGAGCGCACCATCGCCGACCTCCCCGAGGAGATTATCGCCGCGCTGGACGCGGAACTCCGGTCGCGCAGCGCCGAGGAGGTCGAGGCCATCATCGAGGCCGCCCCCGAGGAGGTGCAGGCCGACATCCGCGCCCGAGACGGGGACATCCACGAGCAGGCGCTCGCCGAGCTCCACGCGACGAACCTCGCCGAGGGGCCCGAGCGCATCTGGCCCGAGCTCCGTGAGGAGATTCCCGACGTCCTCCGCGAGCTGCTGGCCCAGCTCGAGGAGAGCGTCGTCGACGGCGACACCGTCTACGCCTACCTCGACGTGTACGACGGCGGCTGCCGGGAGGTGGACGTCGTCCAGTCGCCGGACGAGCGCGACCACGGCTTCCGCATCATCGGCGCGTACGGGAGCTGGCGGGAGCTCGTCAACGGTGACGGCGACATCGTCAGCATGCTGATGGCCGGCGAGTTCGACGTGGACGGCGACATGCAGAAGATCCTCCAGTACACCGACGGCGCGGTCGCGCTGACGGAGCTCGCCGCCGACCAGGAGACGCGGTTCATCCTCTAGGTCGGCACGGTGAAGAAGGGGCAGTCCTATTCCAGTCGGAAACAGCTGACATATCCATTTCTTCGAACGTTGTAGCATTGTATCCAGAAATTTCGAGTTATAGTGGCCTCGAAGCCGGCGTAGATTTGGATCGGCACAAGAGACAATATAAATCCCCTCACACGGGAGGAGCAATCCCGAACGGGCCGCTCGACCAAGCCGGAGCCACGACGGGGCAGCCGTCCCGTCGAGAACCCATGACAGAGGACCTCATCGAACGAATCGAGGCATCGCTCGACAAGCCACAGGCGGAACTGGAGGAGGAACTGCCCGGGCTGCTCGAGGAGGCCGAGGGGCAGACGGGCGAACTCCTGCGGGAGCACCCCGTCGTGTTCGGTCGCATCGTCGAGCGGATGGAGTCGATGGACATCGCGGCGTTCGTCGAGTCGAACCCGGAGACCGCCGACCAGTTCCAGCAGCTACTGTGGAGCGGCGCCGAAGTCGTCGTCGAGCAGAACGAGTCGGTCCAGCAGAGAATCGCGCAGAACATCACGGTCAACTTCGAGGCCAACGACTGCCCGATGACCGGCCACCTGCGCGTCGACGCCGACGAGCAGGTCGTAACCGGCGGCGCCGGCCACCTGGACGACGCCACGCTGGAGATCACCGGCCCCGCGAACGTGCTCGTGGGGCTGCTGTCCGGTCGCGTCGAGCCCATCCCGGGCTTCATGAGCGGCCAGTACCAGATGGACGGCTCCATCCAGCACGGCACCCAGCTGGCCCCCCTCATCGACGACCTCTCGAGCAGTATCCCCGGCTGAGCCAGCGGGGGTCGTGAGGGGACGGGGAGGCACCCGCAGGACAGGACGCCGACCACGCTCGGCCGTTCGCCGGGCGATATCCGGGCGGTACTCGTTCTCCGAGCCGACCGTATCGACGCCTGGGTCAGAGTGGTACAGGGGGTCGGGCGAGCCGGGGGGAGGTGAAACGGCCGAGGCCAGGGCTTACCGCTCCTCGTCACCGAAGACGCCGAGGTCGCGAATCTGCTGCCGGTAGCGCCGGACGACGAGCACGAGCGGCGCCGTCTCGCGGTCCGGGACGGCCTCGCCGCTCACGTGTTCGGCCCAGAGCCGGTCGAACCAGCCGAGGATACCCCTGGGCGCGAAGATGACCGTCACGAGCGCGATGGACAGCAGCGGAACCGGCCGGAGGTTGGCGATGCCGGTGTCCAGCACGGGGACCGTCCCGACCGCACTGTCGAGCGCCCCCAGCACGAGCGTCGTGAGCATGAAGAAGACGCCCCCGACGATGCCGCCGACGATAGTGCCCATCCCGCCGAGGACGACGAGGATGATGACGCGCACGCTGACCAGCACCTCCAGCAGTTGCGAGGGCTGGGCGCCACCGGCGGTCGTGTGGACGAACATGGCGCCGGCCAGTCCGCCGACCGCAGCGCTGAGGGTGAACGCGAAGATCTTGAACTTCGCCGGGTTCAGCCCCGCCGCCGACACCGCGCGTTCGTCCTCGCGGATGGCGGTGAACACCGAGCCCGCAGACGAGCGGGTGACCGCCAGCAGGACCGCGAGGACGACGACGAGCAGTACGAACGAGAGGTAGTACTGACCCATGAGTGCGGCGCGGAAGCCCTCGATATGGATGAGTGCCTCCGACCCGGAGCCGACGACCGGTGCCGGCGAGGTGGCGAAGCCGTTCTGCCCCTTCAGACCCGCGGGCGCGAGCACGGGCAGGCGCGAACTGAAGAGGACGAACAGCTGGAGCAGGATGATGGGCGCGATGAGCGTGACCAGGGCGAGGTACGGCCCGCGGATGCGCAACGCTGGCACGCCGATGAGCAATCCGCCGACCACCGCCACGAGGACGCCCAGCGGGATCGACAGCGCCGGGGAGATGCCGTGCTGGACGTTCGCCACCGTCGTCGTGTAGCCGCCGAGCCCGAAGAAGAACGCGTGGCCGAGACTGAGCTGGCCGGTGTACCCCGAGACCACGTCCCAGCTCATCGCGAACAGCATCAGGTACAGCAGCCCGATGAGTTCGATGAGGTCCGTCAGCGAGGCTGCCAGTGGGACCGCGGCGAGGCCGGCCAGTCCGACGAGTCCGACGATGCGCTTCGGTGTCGGCGCTACGGCGTCGCGCAGTTCGGCGAGGCTCGGTCGCTTCTCGACGGCGCCGAAATCGAGCGGCGCGTCACCGGACGCGTCCATCGTCGTGTCGGCGCTGGAGTCGCCAGTGCTCATGCTTCCGCCCTCCCGAAGAGACCCTGTGGTCTGACGACGAGCACGGCGATGAGGATGAGCAGCGGGACGACACCGGTCAGGCGGGTGTCGACCACGGAGACGGTGACCGTCTCGATGGTGCCGATGATGTACGCGCCGAGGACGCTTCCACGGATGGAGCCCAGCCCCCCGAGCACGACGATGGCGAAGGAGAGGACCATCGGGTCGAGTCCCATCCGCCAGCCGCCGCTCCGGAAGGAGGTGAGCAACACGCCGGCGAAACCGGCGAACATGCCGGCGAGCAACCAGGTGTACGTGTTGATGCGGGTCGCGTCGATGCCGACGAGCGCGGCGCCGCGGTCGCTCATGCTCGTCGCGAGGATGGCCTTCCCGAGCGTGGTGTAGTTCACCAGCGCGAACAGTGCGAGGATGAGCACCCACGACGAACAGAACACGAACACCATGTTGTTCTGGACGGACTCGCCCAGGATACCGGCCGACCCCGGGAACAGCTGTGGCAGCGTGAGGGTCCCGGTGCCGAAGACGATGCGGACCGCGTGGCGCACGAGGAAACCGATGATGACCGTCGAGAGGATGACCTTCACGGTCTGGTCCTGGATGAAGCGCACGACTCCCAGATAGAGGAGTCCACTCACCGTGCCCGCGGCAAGGATACCGCCGAGCACGGCCAGCGGGAGCGGGAGCCCCAGCACCCGGAAGACCTGCTGGGCCGCGAACGCGCCCACGGTGATGAGCGCGCCGTGTGCGAGGTTGAGGACGCCGCCGACGCCGAAGATGAGCGTGAAGCCCAGCGCCACCAGCGCGTACAGCGCGCTGATGGCCGCGGCGTTCAGCGCGATGTTGAGGACATCGACCATCGTCAGATCCAGTGTGGCTTCTGGTAGTCGGCAGTCTTGACCGGTCCCGGGGCGAAACACTCCATCACGCCAGCGCCCTCGACGCCCTCGCCTTGCTTGCCCTTCTGCCACTGCTGCCACAGCGGGACGCCGATGGGGCTGTCACAGGTGTCTCCCGACATGCAGGTGAACTTCGGCTCGTGGGCGTACTTCGCGTCGGGGCCGGTGAACTCCGCGAACGGGACGATGGTGCTGACGCCCTCGAACCGGCGGCTCTCGACGAAGTTGACGAGCCGGTCCGGGTTCAGGGTCCCCGTCTCGCGGATAGCGGCGGCGAACAGCCGGACCGCGTCGAACGTGATGGGACCGGAGTAGACGGGGTAGCTGTCGAAGTTAGCGTTGTACGCCTTCATCAGCGGCTGGGTGAACTGCGTGTTCTCCGTCTGCGGCGTCACCGAGTTCATCGTGAAGATGTAGCGGGCCTTCCCGCTGAGGTCCTCCCAGAAGCCGGGGAACTGGCTGAAGACGTGGATACCGCCGAACTCGAAGGGGCGCTGCTGGTCGGCCCACTGCTTCGCGGCGGACTGGCCCGTCAGCGCCAGCCCGACGAGCGCCACGTCCACGCCCGCACTCTCGAGGTCGTCGTAGATCGGCGTCCAGTTGGTCTGGCCGCTGGAGGTGACCTTGATGACGGGCGTGTCGATGTGCTTCCCGATGCGGCCCTTCAGGTAGTCGTGGAACGGCTTCAGGTCCGCGATGTCCTCGACGAGCACCCCCACCTTGTTCCAGCCGAGCTGGTCGGCATACAGGTCGATGAACTCGAGCTGGGCCTTCGCCAGCGCGACGGAGTTGAACGGCCCCACCCGGAAGTGGTACTTGTACTTCTCGTACTCCTGCGAGACGAGGCGGGCGGGCTGGGGCGCGGCCGCGCCCGTCGTGAAGTGTGGCACCCCCTGCTGGGCGATGAGGTCCATCAGCCCGTTGATGACCGAGCTGAAGAACACCCCGACCGTGAGGTCGACGTTCTCCTCGGACGTCAGCCGGAGATACTCCTGCTTCGCGGTCGCGGGCGTGGCCTCGGTGTTCCCGACGACGACCTCGATGTCGGCGCCGAGCATGTGCTCGTACTTGTAGTGGTAGTTCTTCGCGAGCGCCGCGCGGTCGATGCTGCCTTCCACGTACTGTTCGAGGAAGTCCGAATCGGCCTCCTGCTCCTGGTCGCGGATGTACTTCGCGGCGAGCTTCGCGGAGTTGGCCATCGACTTCCCGAGCGGGTTCTCCTGGGGTAGCGGACCGAGGACGCCGATCTTGATCGTCTCGCCCTCGAACTTGTTCCGCGGTGGCTTCGTCCCGTTCGAGGTCCCGGGCGATGTCGTGACCCCGCCGCCACCGTCTGAGTCCCCCGAGCAGCCAGCGAACGATGCGACAACGCCGGTTCCCGCGGCCTGGATGAACCGGCGCCGGGCCACCGAGTGCCGTGTGCGTGTCGTGTGCGTGTCGTCCATGGTTCTGTGGATCGGCCGCGTCGCGGCCGCTCTGGCGGAACAGGCGGAGCCACCTCGGTAGGTCTATGCTCTCCCATGCTAGGACATTCATAACCCCCTCGGGAGATGGATTCGGAAATCCGCCCGACACAGACCGAATTCCCATAACAAACCAACTATTCCCCACATTCTCAATTTATTTAGCCCACATGTGATTTTGGGCATGGCGTATCGGACACGTCCGGGGCGGCAGAACGCGGCCGATTTATCAGGCCATCGGAGAATCCGATATAAACTCCCACTCGTATGAGGAGACACCGAGTTGCCGGTGTCTCCGGATAGCCCCGGGCATGCTCCGAAGCCGAGCGCTTGGCGCGTTGCTGTCGCTCGCCGTGGTCCTGACGGCGTTCGCCGGACTGGTCGTCGTGACGGACTTCGTCGGAACCGCGTCGGCCGACCACGACATGATCGGCAACTTCACCATCAACCTCCCGTCGGCGAGCGACCGCCAGCCGGGGACGAACGCGGCGGGGACGGAGGTCCTCGTCACGAGCGACGGGGACATCCACCCGTCGAACGGATTGCGGACGCTGGAGTTCATCCGGGCGTCCTCGCAGGACTTCGACTTCGACGGGTGCAACCAGCTCGACACGCGCGTGTTCGGCCTCGACAAGGGTAACGACGACCCCGGGACCCAGACCGACGTGAACCTGCTCGCCAACGCCGAGCGGGTGGAGTTCAACGAGGACGAGATATTCATCGACATGGTCGACTCGGGCGACGACGCCGTCGCGTTCGAGACCGACGACCAGCTGGTGGCGGTCATCGCGGGCTGCATCGAGAACCCCGACGAGGCGGGCTGGTACCAGATCACCGGCAAGCTCAACGGTACCCGTTCGGGTGGGAGCCCGGCGGGCGTCGCCCAGCAGTCGCACTACTTCGCCATCTGTGACTGCGAGTCCCGCGAGGAGGCTGTCGAGAAGCTGGGGCCGCCGCCCTCGGCGAACGAGGAGCCGACACCGGAGTTCGAGGCGCCCGACGCCGAACAGGTCGGGAACACGACCGTCGACCTGGGGACCCACCGACCGGGGGCGACCACCCGCTACACGACGTACGCCACCGCGGCCGGTTCGACGGTGGCGACCGACTTCGCCGAGGTTGACCGGTTCCTCCTCTACGGGAACGCGTCGGACTTCTCGGCCTGCTCGTCGGCCGCCGTCACGGAGTTCGGCCTCGACCGTCGCAACGACGCAGGCAGTCTCGCCATCGACGAGTCGTACACGGAGCACATCCAGGGGTCGCCGTACACCACGGCGGACGTCTTCGCTGCCGATTTCTGGGACCGCTCGGAGCCCGGCCCCTCGACCACCTTCAACGGCGGCGACCAGGTGGTATTCGAGACGGTCGACTGCGTTCAGAACCCCAGCGAGCCGGACTGGTACACGCTCAGTGTCCAGGTGACCGGGGCCGGTGGTGGCCGGGAGCAATCGATGGCACTGGAGTCCCGATACTTCTACGTCTGTGACTGTGACTCCCGCGCCGAGGCCGAACGGAAGCTCGGCCCGCCGGGGCAGTCGGGCGAATCGACGCCGACCCCGAACCAGGGGAGTTCGACCCCCACCGCCACGGCCACCCCCGGGAGCGCGACGACGGCCACGGCAACTGCCTCCCCGACGGCGACGCGCACGGCCACCGCGACGCCGACCGCCACGGCCGCTCCCACCTCGTCCGCCACGGCGACCCGGACCGCAACGGCAGCACCGACCGCCACCCGGACGGCCACCTCGCGCCGGACGGCGACGGCCACCCGAAGTGGCGGCACCGCACAGCGGACCGACAGCGGCCAGCTACGGACACCGACCATCGCCGACGGGCCGGGCTTCGGGGCGCTGGCCGCGGTGCTGGCGCTGCTCGGGAGTGCGCTGCTCGTCGTGCGCCGGAACGACCGCGGGTGACGACCCGCCTGCCTCTGCAGCACGAACCCACGGAGAAGCGATGTCAAGCGGTGGAGGAACTGGACGCGGAGCCGCCGGCAGCGAGCGACCTGGCGTCAGGGAACCAGGTCCTCCATCACCTTCGACTCGACCTTCCGGAGGTGCTCGCCGACGGTGCCGTCGGTGCGGTCGAGGGCGGCGGCGATGTCCTTGTAGGTCGCCTCGCGCGAGTCCTCGTAGTAGCCGGCCTCGACAGCGGCCTTCAGGGTCTCCTGCTGCCGCTCGGTCAGTTCGGCGAACAGACGCTCGGCGGTCGGCCGGTAGACACCCGTGCTGGTGAGGTGCAGCGAGAAGGAACTCGGCACCTCGCCGACGGCCCGCCGGATCTCGTCGTACTCGCCGACGACGCTGAGCTTGATGCCGCCGCGGCTGGTGAACTCGAACGGGAAGTCGGGGATGATGCCGTACGTCTTGGGGACCTCCAGCAGCGTTCGGACGTCGTCGGTCGGCTCGAACTGGACGTAGGCGTGGATGCTGTCACGGGTCTGGCTCACCGTGTAGCTGTAGACCTCGTCGGTGTCGTCGACGATGGCCCGCGCCTCGTCGAGGTCGCCCTGGAGCTGGTAGAGCGCGCTGGCGGTCCCATCGGCCAGGAGGTTGATGTTGTGGACGAGTTCCCGCTCCAGGTCGGGGTGCTCGGCGACTCGCTTGTCGGTCGGATGGAGCCCGCCCTCGTCGGGGTCGATGACGAACTCGACGAACCGCATCGGCTGGAGCTCGTCGCGGTCGGTGTCTGTGCCTGCGTCGGTGGCCGTGTGCTGTGTCCTGCTCATGCTGTCCTCCCCGTGATATCGGGTGGGCTAGTGCGTGAACCCCGAATCCACGTACCTGGAGTTGCGAGGAGCTACGATTATCGGTGACTTCTAGCATGGGAGGGACTTTATTACAGACACTCGCTCTGAACAGGCCAGTTTATAAAATGCCGTCGTGAGCCGGAGCAAGGAGGCAGGGATAGGTCGCCCCGGTACCGGCTGCATCGCCATCGAGAGACACCACGCGAGGCCCGACCGACACGGGGCCGATTTATCAGCCAGGGGGGAACGCAGATAAACACCCACAGATATGACAGCGAACCCTGATTGAGATACCCACGCAGGGGTCGGTAGAGGTACACGACATGACGGACCCAGCGTTCGACGACCTCGACGCGGCCGTATCGCAACCCGACGACGGATTCAAGCGCGACCTGCCGGACGCGATGGCGGGGTTCGACGACGAGGCGGCCGTCGGCGAACTGCTCCTCGAACACCCCGACACCTACGAGGATCTGAGCCGGAAGATGAGTACGCTGGACGGCGTCGCCGACTACGCCAGCGACGAGACGGAGACGGTCGAACGGTTCCTCACCGTGCTCTGGGCGGGGCAGGAGCTCGTCACGGAGCACGTCACGGAGGTCCGCGAGCAGATCACCGACTCCTTCACCGTCACCTGGGAGTGCGAGGACTCGCCCATCGAGTTCCACATGGAGACCGACGCGGAGTCGGGCCGCATCACCGGTGGCCTCGGGCCGCATGGCGATGCCGAACTCGTCTTCCGGGGACCGACGGACGTGCTGTTCAGCATGTTGAACGACCCGGATTTCCAGGGCGTCCAGGCGTTCCTGGAGGGGAAGTTCGAGATCGAGGGGCCCATCCAGAAGGCCCAGCAGCTCGATGCCACCATGCAGGTCGCGACCGACCACATGCGCGACCTCGACCCCGAAAGCGCGGCGCTCTGAGTGCCGAACGACACCCGTCTGCCGCCCGGGAGGGTCCCGGACAGACGGGGCAGCGCCACGCTCGGACACGAATCGCGTGATATGGACCGGCCGCCGGAGATGCGCGTCGATGAGTGGGACTGGTCCTGACAGGGACGGCACTGTCGCTACGAGGCGTCCAGGGAACCTCGATGGTCCGGCCCCGGAGCCACGACAACAGTTGTGTGGTGATGGAGCCGCCGGGCGGTCGAAGCCGCCAGGCAGTGGTCGACAGCCCGGGCGTGACACGAGCGCCCGGGGATGAGGCCGGAACCATCCGGGACCAGCACCCACACTAGTATCGGTCGTCTGCCACTATCCTGCGGCCATTTATCACTCTCGTATGTCACAGCGGGTTGGCAGCCCGGGCCGAGCTGTCACGGCTGCCAGCGACCGCCTTCCGCCAGCTGGTTTATAAAAAGCCACAGAAGCGTGGCAGGTCCCTCAGGGTGTTCACTCCCCACGGTTGGGACGAGTTCCTCGGGGCCGCGTAGCCCAACACACGAACGGAGGACACAGTACATGACGCTCTTCCCCACCGAACAGTGGCTCGCCCAGTACGGCCGTCGCCTCGACGAGAGCGACGCGCTCGACGACATCTCGGCCGGCTGGGGCGTCGGCTTCGACGGCGACATCCGCATGGTCATCGACGACGTGCCGCTGGCCGAGACCACGCTCGGGGACCTCCCGCCGGAGGTCCTCGCCGAGCTCCCGGAGGATATCCGCGCTGGCGTCGAGGACGTGACGCTCGCGCAGGCGCCCGAACGGTTCGGCGAGCACATCCGGCCGACCCTCCCGGAGATCGTGCAGGACCTGCTCCGGCAGATCGAGGAGAACGTCCACGACGGCGCCATCCACGCCCACATCGGTCTGCGCGAGGGGACGGTGACCGGGGTCAAGGTGCTGAAGGACCCCGATGCACGGGACGCCGGCTTCGTCATCCACGGCACGCTCACCACCTGGCAGGGCATCCTCGACGGCCGCCCGGCGGTCTCGGCGCTCCTGACCGGCGACCTGACGGTGCAGGGGAACCAGGTGCGGCTGCTGCGCTACTCCTCGATGCTCGGGCTACTCGGCGAGGTAGCCGCCGAGGTCGAGACCACCCACCTGTTCGCCGAACCAGGCCCGTCCGTCACGCGGGAGGTCGTCGACGCGGCCACGCGGCCGGGGGTCACGGTGGGGCGCTCGGCCGAGCGGCAGGTGACACGGACGCTCCAGGACCTCTCGCCCTTCTAGCGGTCACCCGGCCGCGGGGGAAGCGATATCGCCGACAACGCTCCGCAGTACGCCATACACCGCCGACATCAGGTCCGCTGTGCCAGGGAACCGTTTCGGTCCGTCTCGCGGGACACCTTCCGGAGGTCGTTCACCGTGGCTCCCGAGAGACACCGGCTGCCCGAACTCGGCCGGGGTCAGTCGTCGGCGGGGGCCGGTCCCTCGGCACCCGGTGCGGTCGCCGACGGCTCGCGGACGACTCGCTTGTCGGCGTGGCCGTCACGGGTCCCCTTCACGGTGTAGGAGAACTCGTAGTCGCCGGTGTCGTCGAGGTCCGCGAACACCAGCCGCTCCGTGGACCGTTCGACGACCGCAAGGCCGTTCGATTCGACGGCGTACGGCGTCGTCTGGACGTGCAACGGCTCGTCGGCGTCGGTGACCCACGCGAAGTGCTCCGGGAGGCCGACCGTGGCACGGCCGTCCGCCAGCTCGGCGACGCCCGACGCCTCGGTGTGGGGCGTGCCGGCCTCCACGGTCGTGTAGACCACCTCCCGTTCGCCGTCGTCGGTGTCGACCGACTGGACGAAGTTCTTGGAATCGGCCTGTAGCGTGCCGTTCACCCTGATGTCGCCGTCCGTGAGGAGCGCGTAATCGGCGTTATCCTCTGCGCTGGCCCGGATCGCCGACCGGCAGCTACCACCTGCAATTGCCTGGATGGCATCGCCGGCATCGCCGGTGTTCTCTGCAGCCACGGCTGCACCCAGACTGTTCCCCGACCACTTGAAACTGCCCGCATAGCTCCCCTCGTTGTTCGAATCGACGTGGAGCTTGTTCCGGTCGGGGAACGAGGACGCACCGATACCGACGCTGCCGTCGCCCCGAACGACCAGACGGGTCCCGGCGTTGTCCTCGAGGCGCCACTCGTCCGACGCCCCATCGTAGTGGTGCCAGAGTCTGGAGACGCCGTCGGTGGCGTAGCCGTAGAACGGCCGCGCTGACCCGCTCGCGGTGTTGAGGTACATCCCACCGAAGTCCCCCGATTTGACCGTTGCATCGACGCCGAAGTACTCCGCGTCGGTGATTCGGTCGGACCGGGCGATTCCGAGGAAGTTGTTGGATGGATTGAGTTCGTCGAACGACGGGCTGAGGCCCGAGGTCGCGAGGGACTGCCAGTTCGACCCATCCCCGATATATACGTTCTCGGTGTCGGTGGCGAGGAACTTCGCCCCCGCCTTCGGGTCGTAGTTCGACCGGTTCGCCTCCTCGTCGCGGATCTCGATGTCGGTGTCGTACTGCTCGAAGTTCTCGTTCAGCGGTTCGTGCCAGTTCTGTGCCCCCTCGTCGGGGACGTTGTAGCCGTGGTTGGGTGTCTCGGGCATTGATCTCGTAATCGTCAGTCGTCGGCGGTCGGACGCTCGGTACTGTCGGACGCAGCGTCCGCTGCCGAGGGCTCACGGACGATCTGCTTGTTTTCTTGACCGTCGCGGGTTCCTTTGACGGTGTAGGCGAATTCGTAGTCCCCCTCGCCGTCGAGGGCCTCGACCACGATGCGATCGGTCGATCGCTCGACGACCTTCAGTCCGGTCGACCCACCGTACGGCGTCGTCTGGACCATCAGTGGGTCCGCCTCGCTGGTCACCCACGCGAAGTGCTCGGGCAGGTCGACCTCGGCCCGGCCGTTCGACAGTTCGGCGACGCCCGACGCCTCGGTGTGTGGCGTCCCCGCCTCGGTGGCGGTGTAGACGACCTCCCGCTCGCCGTCGTCGGTGTCGACCGACTGAACGAAGTTCTTGTTCCCGCTCACGTCGAAGTCACCGTTCACCGAGACCGTATCCGGGCGGATGCGGAGGGTGTGCCCGCTCTCTCCGGCGCCGAGCTGGAGCTGCTGGATGCCGCCTTTCGCCCGGATGTTGCACGCGCCCGCCCCGCCCCCGCCGAGCGCGACGCCCATCGCGAGCCGGTAGTCCCCGTTCCCGATGCGGAGGTCACCGTCGTTGCTGTCGAGGTTCCAGTTGTCCTGCCCGTGGACGTCCAATGGCACACCTGGTGAGCTCTTCCCGATACCGACCTTTCCATCACCGGCGATGTCGTGCCCCTCATCGTTCACAGACAGGACGTTGTGCTGATCGCCATCGTCGTCGAACAGCGTCGCGAGGAAGCGGCCTGGACCAGATTGATACCCCATTATCATTTTGAGGTCTCCATCTTCGTTCAGTAGGTCGATCCGACTCACTCCGCTCGAGACTTTGAGTCGGCTCAGTTTCGGGGCCCGGCCGCTGGTCTCCAGGCGGTCCCACGACGACCCAGAACCGATGTAGACCGTTTCGGTGTCGGTCGCGAGGAACTTCGCGCCCGCCTTCGGGTCGTAGTTCGACAGGTTCGCCTCCGTGTCCCGGATCTCGATGTCGGTGTCGTACTGCTCGAAGTTCTCGTTCAGCGGTTCGTGCCAGTTCTGCTCGCCCTCGTCGGGGACGTTGTAGCCGTGGTTGGGTGTCTCGGGCATGGTGGTCACTCCGTGCGTCGCGTCACGGGGCAACGCCCCCGTAGCCGTACTGGCCGTAGCCCTGCTCGCCGTACTCGTCCTCCGGGGTCGAGGTCGGCGTATCCGTCGCATTGGACCCGGATGCGGGCGTGTCGGTCGGCGTGGCTGTCTGCGACGACTGGCCGCCGGGCGTATCCGTCGCGGTCTCCGGCCCGTCCGTCGGCGTCTCCGTGTCGCCGGGCACCGTCGTGTCCGTCGGCTGAGTCGCGTCCTCCGTCGCTGTCCCCGTAGCGGCCACGGTCGCAGTGGCCGTGGCGGTGGGAGAGCCACCGTAGCCGAACGAGGTCGGCGTCGGCGTGTCGTCGCCGTCGGGGTCGCCGTCTGAACCCCCGTCTCCGGTGAGGATCGAACACCCGGCGGTGCCGACCACCATTGTCGCGCTCACCGCGGCGAGCAACTCTCGACGACGCGGGCCGTCGTCGTCCGTCATCGCCGTCGATACCTCCGTCTACGGGGCCGCCCCGACGCTACCGGGGCAGCCCTACAGCCGATCTTGTGCATCATGTTTCCCCCCATAGGAGCCACCTCGTACGTCCGGCGAATCCTATGGTTCCAATATCCGATGTGGTATGGGACTAAAAAAGGAGGGGCCACCGTGGTAGCAACCGATCGAAGGGGGTTCGGGGCCACGACGAGGGGGATGGTCCCAGCGGGGAGGCACGGCCCCCTGCCACACGGCACCGACTGGGAGGCCGGGCGACGGAAGTCTCCACTCCGACAGCCGCTCGTGACCGCCAGCGTTCAGTCCGCGTTCTGCTCCGCCGTCGGCGACGGCTCCGCCTGTAACGGGTTCGTCGCGGTGCCCGCGGTCACGAGCCGCAGGAGTGCCCCGGCGTTGGTGAGGAACTTGTTCTCGGCCTTCCGGAGGTGCTCCTCGTACGTCGAGCGGGCCACCGAGGTCATGTCGGCCAGCTCACGGAGCGACGTGCCCCGTGGCTGTTCGTAGTAGCCGTTCTCGAGGGCGAGCTGCAGCGCGGCCAGCTGTCGGTCGGTGATGTCCTCGAACAACCGGTCGACCGGCATCAGCATGCTGTGTGGGAGTTGCTGGTCGGCGATGGCGGTCTTCGAGAGCACCTCGATATCACGGTCGGCCTCGAGGTCGTTGAGGAGCGCCCGGACGTCGGCCTCGTCGAACGCGATGACGGTGTAGTGCTCCCACCCGTGACGGTGGACCGTCGGGGGCTGGTAGAGGCAGTTGTGTGCCTCGAACCGCTCGAGGATGGACTCCTCGAGCGAGCAGAGACACGCCTGCGTGACGACGTGGAGTCCGGAGTCGTCGACGGACTCGTGGAGCGTCGTGCCGAGCGTGCGGATGTCCTCGAGCAACTCCTCGGTCGGCGTCTCCGCCGAGGTGATCTCCAGCACCTGGCAGTCGCTCAGGTACCACTCGCGGATGGTGAGGTCCGGGTAGCGGCCCGAGAGCTCCCGGTACGGACACTCGTGTCGCACCCGGAACGAGGCCTGATGGAGGCTCATACCGAACTGTTCGCCTCCAGCGGATTAACGGTGCCGGCCATGTCCCGCACCACCCCTATTCCGACAGGGTAGCTATCGGAGACCACTGATGCCGGAGATAGCACCAGACGAACTCGGCGACCGACTGCAGACCGACGACGAGCCCCTCGTGCTGGACATCCGCCACCGGGCGGACTTCGACGACTGGCGCGTTCCGGGCAGCGTCAACGTCGACGTCTACGACGAACTGCAAGACGACCCGGAGGCGGCAAAGCCCGCCCTCGCCGACCTCCCGGCGGAGCAGGAGGTCGTCACCGTGTGTGCCGCGGGCATCGTCGCACAGACCGCGACGGACGTCCTCCAGGAGATGGGCTACGAGGCCGCCACGCTCACCGACGGGATGGACGGCTGGAGCCGCGTCCACCGGAGCGCCCCCGTGCCGGTCGATATCGACGGTGACCTGGTCCAGGTCGCCCGGCCGGGCAAGGGCTGTCTCTCGCACGTCCTCGTCTCGGACGGCGAGGCAGCGGTGTTCGACTCCTCGCACTACGCCGCGGAGTACGAGGCGGCCCTCGGCGAGTACGACGCCGACCTCGTCGGCGTCTTCGACACGCACGCGCACGCCGACCACGTCTCGGGGGGCGCGGACCTCGCCGCCAGCCACGACGTGCCCTACTACCTCCACCCGAAGGATGCACTCGCTGTCGAGGTCACGCCGCTCGAGGATGGGCAGACGCTCACGGTCGGGAGTGTGGATATCGAGGTCGTCCACACGCCCGGGCACAGCGAGGGGAGCGTCTCGTTCGACATCGAGGGAGCGGCGCTCCTCACGGGCGATACGCTGTTCCACGAGAGCGTCGGCCGTGTCGAACTCGGCGTCGAGGCCGGCATCGAGGATTCGGACGTCGAGGCGAACGCCGCCACGCTCTACGACAGCCTCCAGCGCCTGCTGGAGCGACCGGACGACGCGGTCGTCCTCCCGTCCCACGACCCCGGGTCACCCGAGCCGCCGGTGACCGCGACGCTGGCCGAGGTGAACGAACGGAACGAGGACCTCGGCCGTGACCGCGAGGCGTTCGTCGCGGAACTCGCCGCGGACATCCCGGACCACCCGCCGAACTTCGAGCGCGTCAAGCGGACGAACGTCGGACAGGAGGCGGTCCCGGACGACGAGCTGGCCGAGCTGGAGCTGGGCCCCAACAACTGCGCCGCCGAGTGATCGATGAGCACGTCGACTGAACTCAAACAGGGTATCCGCGAGCACATCGGGCAGTTCTCGCTGCACGTCCTCCTGGTGTTCGCGACCGGGCTGACCATCGGCTCCGAGCGGGCCGTCGTGCCCGTCCTCGGGCGCGACGTACTCGGCGTCGAGTCGCTGTTCGTCATCGGCTCGTTCGTCGTCTCGTTCGGGTTCGTCAAGGCCCTGCTCAACCTCTACGCCGGCAAGTGGGGCGATGCCTACGGCCGGAAGCCCGTCCTCGTCCTCGGCTGGGCGACCGCGCTGCCGCTGCCGGTCATCCTCATCTTCGCCCCCAGCTGGAGCTGGATCACCGTCGGGAACATCCTGCTGGGCATCAACCAGGCGCTGACGTGGAGCATGGCCATCAACGCCAAGATCGACCTGGCGGGGCCCGAACAGCGCGGGCTCGCGGTCGGCATCGACGAGGCCTTCGGCTACAGTGGCGTCGCCGTCGGCGCCTGGGTGACCGGCCTCATCGCGGGCCAGTGGAGCCTCCGGCCCGAGCCGTTCTACTTCCTCGGTGTCGTCGTGGTGCTGGCGTTCCTCATCGCCATCTTCCTCATCAAGGAGACCGCCCAGTACGCGCAGGCAGAGATCGACGAGGACGAGGACCACCACGACGCGAACCTGCCGTTCAACGAGGTGCTGAAGCGGGCGACCTACGGCGACCGGACGCTGTTCGCGGCGGCCCAGGCCGGCCACATCGAGAAGTTCGTGGACACGCTGTTCTGGCTGGCGGTGCCGCTGTATCTCACCAGCCAGGGCCTGGGCATCGAGGCCGTCGGCGTCGTCGTCGGCATCCACAGCGCGATGTACTTCCTCCAGATCGGGACCGGCGGGCTCGCCGACCGCATCGGCCGCC
>Ga0207757_100156_pt1 | contig 57191 bp, 52 predicted proteins | sample A23P3SouthBayCA_2_FD_187752 | JGI IMG/M metagenome (GOLD analysis project Ga0207757, IMG submission 187752) | Aerobic enrichment media microbial communities from Eden Landing Ponds, California, USA - A23 P3 (2) (SPAdes) | ecosystem: Environmental > Aquatic > Marine > Unclassified | place... | reverse complement strand
GGCACGGAGTGACCCGCGACATCGACCGCGAGGCGTACGCCGAGCTGTACGGCCCCACCGAGGGCGACCGGGTCCGGCTGGGCGACACGGAGCTGTTCGCCGAGGTGGAGACCGACTACCGGACCCACGGCGACGAGGCCGTCTTCGGCGGCGGGAAGACGCTGCGCGACGGGCTGGGGATGGCGCCCGGGGTGACGCAGGCCGAGGGGGCGCTGGACTGGGTCATCACGAACGCGACCGTCATCGACCCTGTGCTGGGCATCGTCGCGGGCGACATCGGCATCCGGAACGGCGATATCGTCGGCGTCGGGAAGGCCGGCAACCCGGACACGATGGACGGCGTCGACATGGTCGTCGGCCCGTCGACGGACGTGTATCCGGCCGAGGGCAAGATCGCCACGGCGGGCGCGCTGGACATCCACGTCCACTGGAACTCCGCCCAGCTCCACGAGCACGCGCTCGCGGGCGGCATCACGACGATGCTCGGCGGTGGCTACGGCGGCGGCGCGACCACCTGCACGACCGGGCCGGAGAACGTGAAACGACACCTCCAGGCCGCCGAGGCCTGGCCCGTCAACGTCGGCTTCTACGGCAAGGGGAACGCCTCGGACCCGGCGCCGCTACGCGAGCAGATCGAGGCGGGTGCCTGCACGCTGAAGCTCCACGAGGACTGGGGCTCGATGCCCGAGGCCATCGACACCGCGCTCGACGTGGCCGAGGACGAGGACGTGCAGGTCTGCATGCACACGGACACGCTGAACGAGGCCGGGTTCGTCGAGAACACGTTCGCCGCGGTCGACGGCCGGACGATGCACCTGTTCCACATCGAGGGCGCGGGGGGCGGTCACGCCCCGGACATCATGGAGATGGTCGGCGAGCCGAACATGCTGCCCTCCTCGACGAACCCCTCGATGCCGTACACGGACAACACGTTCGACGAGCACCTGGACATGGTGATGGTCTGTCACCACCTCAACCCGGACGTGCCCGAGGACGTGGCGTTCGCCGAGTCCCGGGTCCGCGCCGAGACCATCGCCGCCGAGGACGTGCTCCACGACATGGGTGCCATCTCGATGATGACGACCGACTCCCAGGCGATGGGGCGGATGGCCGAACTCGTCCCGCGGACCTGGCAGACGGCCTCGAAGATGAAGACCCAGCGGGGACCGCTTCCGGAGGACGAGGGGACCGGCGCCGACAACCACCGTATCAAGCGCTACATCGCGAAGTACACCGTCAACCCGGCCATCGCGGCCGGCATCGACAATTACGTCGGCACCCTCGAACCCGGCAAACTCGCGGACGTCTGCCTGTGGGACCCCGCCTTCTTCGGCGTGAAGCCGGCGATGGTGTTCAAGGGCGGCTTCCCGGTCCATTCGGAGATGGGCGAGGCCAACGGCTCGCTGATGACCTGCGAACCCATCAAGCAGCGCGAGCGGGCGGGTGCCGTCGGGAAGGCCGCCCAGGCCCTCTCGCTGTCGTTCGTCTCGCCGGCCGCGGCCGAGGCCGACGTCGGCGAGGCGTACGGGCTCGATTCGCGGGTCGTCCCGGTCGAGGGCACCCGCACGCCCGGCAAGGCGGACATGGTCTACAACGATTACTGCCCGGACGACATCGACGTGGACTCCGAGACGTTCGAGGTGCGGGTCGACGGGGAGCACGTCACCTGTGAACCGTCGAGCGAACTGCCGCTTGCACAACGGTACATGCTATGAAACTCACACCGAAGGAGGAGGAACGACTGACCGTCTTCACCGCCGCGGAGGTCGCCCGGCGCCGCAAGGAGCGCGGCGTCCTGCTGAACCACCCCGAGACGGTCGCCTACATCAGCGACTGGTGCATCGAGCGCGCCCGCGAGGGCCAGTCCGTCGCCGAGATCCGGTCCGGCGCCTCGCAACTGCTCGGCCGCGAGGACGTGATGGACGGGGTCCCGGAGATGGTCGACATGATTCAGGTCGAGCCCGTCTTCCCGGACGGGACGAAGCTCGTCACCGTCCACGACCCCGTCCGCTCGGACAGTGTCGGGACCGCCGACACGGACGAGTCGAGCGACAGCAACGAGGAGGAAGCGTGAGCCCGACCCACCGCGACGTGGCGACGGTCGGCGTCGGCGGCCCCGTCGGCTCGGGCAAGACCTCGCTGCTGACCGAACTCGTCCCGCGGCTGCGCGAGGCCGGCCTCGATGTCGGGGTCATCGCCAACGACATCCTGACCCAGGAGGACGCCGACCGGCTCCGCGAGCGGTTCGCCGGCATCGTCCCCGAGGAGCTCGTGGCCGGCGTCGAGACGGGTGCCTGCCCGCACACGGGCATCCGCGAGGACCCGTCGATGAACCTCCGGCAGGTCGATGCCTTCCTCGATTCCCACCCGGAGCTGGATATCGTCCTCATCGAGAGCGGCGGGGACAACCTCGCGGCGACGTTCAACCCCGAGCTCGCGGACTACTCGCTGTACGTCATCAGCGTGGCCGAGGGCGACGACATCCCGCGCAAGCGCGGGCCCGGCGTCGTGGAATGCGACCTGCTCGTCGTCAACAAGACCGACCTCGCGCCCCACGTCGGCGCCGACCTCGACCGGATGGAGGCCGACGCCCGCGAGGTCCGGGACGGCCCGTACGTCCTCACGAACTGCAAGGACGAGACGGGCGTCGACGAGGTGCTCGAGCACGTGCAGGAGGGGGTGCTGTTCGCCTGATGGCCACGGACGCGCCGGGCGGGGGTGACCCAGCGACCAAGGACGGGACGGCCGACGGTGACGAGACCACCGACGCCCCGCACCCGGCGTTCGCGGGATACGCCGCCGAGCCCGTCCCGCAGGCCGCGGTCGGCTCGCCCGGGAAGGACGGCGTCCTCGAACTCCGGTTCGAGCGGACGACGGGCGGTACCGCGCTCGTCCACGACTACGCCACCGTTCCGTTCCACGTCTCGGGGACGCTGGGCCACGACCCGCACCCCGACGCGGAGACGGTGTTCGTCCAGTCGCCGACCGGCGGCGTCGCGCAGGGCGACCGCCACGACGTGACCGTCGAGGTCGGCGCCGACGCCGTGGCGCACGTCTCCACCCAGAGCGCCACCAAGGTCCAGACGATGCGGGCCAACTACGCGGCCGCGGAGACGCGGCTGTCGGTCGGCGCGGGCGGCCATCTCGACTACGTCCCCGAGCCGACCATCCTCCACGAGGGGGCGCGCTACCACGCTGACCTCGACCTCGACCTCGCACCGGGCGCGTCGGCGGTCCTGGGCGAGGTGCTGGTGCCGGGGCGCCTGGCCCGGGGCGAGCGGTTCGACTTCGAGCGGTGCCTCTCGCGGGTCCGGGCGACCGGCCCCGAGGGGCTGCTGTTCACGGACGCGACGCATCTCGCGCCCGGCGGCGATGGCCCGGTCCCCGACACGCCGGGCGTGCTGGGTGAGTTCACCGTCTACGGGACCCTGTTCGTGGTCGCGCCCGACCACGACGCCCCCGCCGACCTGAGCGACGCGCTCCACGAGGCCATCGTGACGGCGTGTGCCGGCGCCCCGAACTCGGCCCGCGGCGGCGCGACGCGGCTCCCGAACGGGGCCGGCGTGGCCGTCCGGGCGCTGGGCGACCGGGCCGAGGCCGTCTCGGCCGGCCTCCACGCGGCGTGGGACGCCGCCCGGCGTGACCTGCTCGACGCGCCCGCACCCGCGGGGAGGAAGTACTGATGCTGGTCGCCGAGACCTACCTCGGCCACCGGAGTGAGGAGGCGGTCGCCGGCGCACTGGCCGAGGCGAAGACCGACACGAGCGACGGCGTCCACCGGGTCGTCCTCACGGACACGGAGCGGCGGCGTTCGCGGGTCCGGACCGAGACGGCCGACGGGGCCGACCTCGGCATCGTGGTCGCGCGGGAACTCGCCGACGGTGACGTGCTCCGAACCGAGAACGGGGGACTCCTCGTCGTCGAACTCGCGGCGGTCGAGGCGCTGGTCGTCGACCTCGCCGACGCGGACGCCCCGACGACCGCGGCCGTCGCCTTCGGCCACGCCGTCGGCAACCGCCACTGGGACATGGCCGTCCGGGGGACCGAGGTGCTGTTCCCGGTGGCCGATGACCGCGAGCGGATGGAGCGGTTCGTCCGGGCCGAGGCGCCCGCGGGCGCGACGCTCGACACCGAGCGGGTCCCCCCGACCACGTTCGACGACGGCGGGCCGGACCACTCGCACGGGCCGAGCCTCGGAGACGACCACGCCCACGGAGATGGCTCGCACCTGCAGCTGACCGGCGACGGTGGCGTGGCCGGGGACGGGTCCGGAGGGTCGGACCGATGAGCGACGATGCGACGCTGTCGGCGTTCCGGCTGGCGGACTCGTTCCTGCCGGACGGGAGCCACACCGCCTCGTACGGCCTCGAACAGTTCGTCCAGGCCGACCGCGTGACGGATGCCGACGACCTCGAGGCGCTGCTGGAGACGTACCTCCGGCGGCAGGTCGGCCCGGCCGACCTCGTGGCGCTGCGCGCGGCCCACGCCGGCGCGGACGACGGCGACCTCGATGCGGTGCTCCGTGCGGACCGGCGGCTCGCGGCCACGACGCTGGCCGCGGAGTTCCGCGAGAGCGCGACCGCGGCGGGCGAGCGACTGCTCGAGTTGCAGTGCGAGGTCCGGGAGTCGCCGCTGCTGGGGCGGTACGCCGACCGCGTGGATGCCGGGGACGCCCCGGGCACCCAGCCGGCCGTGCTCGGCGCGGCGACGGCCGTCGCGGGCGTCGAGCCGCGCGAGGCCTGCCTGCTGTGCTGTCACGCGTTCGTCACGGGCCTGCTCGGGGCGGCCCAGCGGCTGCTCGCGCTGGGCCACACCGACGCACAGCGCGTGCTCGTCGACCTCCGCCCGGCGATGCGCACGGCCGTCGACGACAGCGCCGGCCGGACGCTGGACGACATGACGCCGTTCGCGCCGCTGGTCGACGTGCTCGCGGCCGAGCACGAGCGGGCCGACCGCAGGCTGTTCGTCAGCTGACGCGGCATCCGAGTCCACGCGTGGTCGGGAATCCGCTTCCGACCCGGGAACCCCTCGATTAATCACCACACATATGTCGAATAGTTAATACTTCTGAGGCCGAAGCCCCGGCATGGGACTCGACGAGGACGCGCTGGCGTATCACGAACACGACCCGCCCGGCAAGATAGAGATCTCGACGACGAAGCCGACGAGCACGCAGCGCGACCTCTCGCTGGCGTACTCGCCCGGCGTCGCGGCGCCCTGTGAGGCCATCGCCGACGACCCCGGTGACGCGTACCGCTACACGACGAAGGGGAACCTCGTCGGCGTCGTCTCCGACGGGTCGGCGGTGCTCGGCCTCGGTGACATCGGCCCGCTCGCCTCGAAACCCGTGATGGAGGGGAAGGGGGTGCTGTTCAAGCGGTTCGCCGACATCGACGTGTTCGACCTGGAGGTGGACGCGTCGGACCCGGACGCGTTCGTCGAGCACGTCGCGGCGCTGGAGCCGACGTTCGGCGGCATCAACCTGGAGGACATCTCGGCGCCGGCGTGTTTCGAGATCGAGGAGCGGCTTCGCGAGCGCCTCTCCATCCCGGTCTTCCACGACGACCAGCACGGGACCGCCATCATCAGCGGCGCCGCGCTCGCCAACGCCGCCGACATAGTCGGGAAGGACCTCGCGGACCTCTCGGTGACCTTCGCGGGCGCCGGTGCGGCCGCGCTCGCGACGGCCCGCTTCTACGTCTCGCTGGGCGTGCCCCGCGAGAACATCACGATGTGCGACATCGACGGCATCCTCACGACCGAGCGGGCCGAGGCGGGCGACCTGGACCCGTACAGCCGCGAGTTCGCCGTCGACCGGCCACCGGGCGACCTCGCGGACGCGATGGCGGGCGCGGACGTCTTCGTCGGGCTCTCGGTCGGCGGCATCGTCGACGAGGCGATGGTCCGGTCGATGGCCTCGGACCCCATCCTGTTCGCGATGGCCAACCCCGAGCCCGAAATCGACTACGAGGCGGCCAAGCACGCCCGGGACGACACCGTCGTGATGGCGACGGGGCGCTCGGACTACCCCAATCAGGTGAACAACGTCCTTGGATTCCCGTTCCTCTTCCGCGGCGCGCTGGACGCGGGCGCGACCGAGATCAACGAGGCGATGAAGGTCGCCGCCGCCGAGGCGCTGGCCGACCTCGCGCGCCAGGACGTGCCCGACGCGGTCGTGAAGGCGTACGACGACGAGCCGCTCCAGTTCGGCCCGGAGTACATCATCCCGAAACCGCTGGACCACCGGGTGCTGTTCGAGGTGGCGCCCGCCGTGGCGCGGGCGGCCGTCGAGAGCGGCGCCGCCCGGCGCGACCTGGACCGCGAGACGTACGTCGAGCGCCTCGAAGCGCGGCTCGGAAAATCGCGAGAGATGATGCGTGTCGTCCTCAACAAGGCCCAGAGCGACCCCAAACGGGTCGTCCTCGCGGAGGCGAGCGACCGGATGGTCCGGGCGGCCTACCAGCTCGCCGACCAGGGTATCGCCGAGCCGGTGCTCATCGGCGATACGCGGGGCATCCTCCGGACGGCCGATCGGCTCGGGCTGGATTTCGACCCCGAGATCGTCGACCCGACCGGCGTCGAACTCGAGCCCTACGCCGAGGCACTGTACGAGCGGCGCAAGCGCAAGGGCGTCACCCGCCGGGAGGCCGCCGACCTCGTGCGTGACGGCAACTACCTCGGGAGCACCATGCTGGCGCTGGGCGACGCCGACGCGATGCTGACCGGCCAGACCCACCACTACCCGTCGGCGCTCCGGGCCCCGCTGCAGGTCGTCGGCACCGCACCCGACACGGAGTACGCGGCGGGCGTGACGATGCTCACCTTCCGCAACCGCGTCCTCTTCTGCGCGGACACGAGCGTCAACCAGGACCCCGACGCCGACGTGCTCGCGGAGGTGACCCGCCACACCGCCGACCTCGCGCGACGGTTCAACGTCGAGCCACGCGCCGCGCTGCTGTCGTACTCGGACTTCGGCAGCGTCGACAACGCGGGCACCCGCAAGCCCCGCGCCGCGGCCGACCGCCTGCGCGCGGACCCCGAGGTCGACTTCCCGGTCGACGGCGAGATGCAGGCCGACACCGCCGTCGTCGAGGAGATGCTCACCGGCGACTACGACTTCACCGACCTGGACGCACCCGCGAACGTGCTGGTCTTCCCGAACCTGGAGGCGGGCAACGTGGCGTCGAAACTCCTCCAGCGGCTGGGCGGCGCCGAGGCCGTCGGCCCGATGCTCGCGGGGATGGCCAAGCCCGTCCACGTCCTCCAGCGTGGCGACGAGGTCAAGGACATCGTCAACCTCGCCGGCGTCGCCGTCGTCGACGCACAGGAGTAGGCCGACCAGCCGTGCGCGCTCGCGCCAGCGCGCAACGGGCACAGGCTCGTCGACGAGCAAGGTCGGCACGCGCTCAGTCGTCGGCCGGCGGGTCGGTGCGAGGGAGCCGGAGGACGAAGACGGTGCCGCGGGGGTCGTTCTCCTCGATGGCGGTCTCGCCGCCGGAGGTGCTGGCGGTCCAGCGGACCATCCAGAGGCCGAGCCGCGAGGCGTGCATCAGCGGCGTCTCCAGCCCCTGCTCGATGACGCGGCGCTCCATCTCCGGGAGGCCGGGACCGTTGTCCGTGACGCGTATCTCGATGGTCCCGTCGTCCGGCGCGTCACCGACCGAGACCGACACCTCGGGGTCGCGGTCGTTGTGCTCGATGGCGTTCTCGACGAGTTCCTCCACGGCGAACCCAAGGAGGCCGTGCGAGCGGGCCCACGCCACCTCGGGAAGCGACGTCTCGATGGTCGCCCCGGGGAACTGCTCGCGGGCGTGCGCGACGGCCCGCCGGACTTCAGCCGTGACGTCCATCCCGGTGACCTCGACGCCGTCCGGGTCCGTCACCGCGCCGAAGCGCCGTGTCTTCTCGCTGAGCGTGAGCAGGTTCCTGGCCGCCTTGCTCGCCGCCGTCGCCGCCGTCACGACACTTCCGTCGTCGTGCTCGGTGAGGTCGTCGACGTTCCCGAGGACGATGGACAGCTGGTTGCGGAGGTTGTGGCGCAAGACGCGGTTGAACACCGAGAGCAACTGCTCGTGGCGCCGGAGTTCGGTCACGTCGTGGGCGACGAAGACGGCCCCCGCGAACGCCGCGCCCTCGTACAGCGACGAGACGTTGACCCGGTACTCGCGCTGCTCGCCGCCGCCGATGTGGAACGACTCCTAGAAGCTCGTCGCGTCCGCCGACTCCTCCTGGAGCGCCCGCATCCGCGCCCGAATCTGCTGGGTCAGCGCCTCGGAGAACGCCAGCGAGGCGTCCGCGCCGACCAGCTCCGACCGGCGATAGCCCGACAGGTCGACGAACCGCTGGTTGACCTCCGTCAGGGTCCCCGCGGTGTCGACGGCCCAGATGGGGTCGCTCGCCGCCTCGACCATCTCGCGGTAGCGCTCGGTCTCGTGTTCGCGGGCCGCCCGGTCCAGCACGGCCTCCGTGTTCGAGGCGAGGATGCGGAGCAGGTCGAGGTCGACCGCGGTGAACTCGGCCACCCGCGTGGTCGCCGTCGTGAGCACGCCGTACCGCCCGATGGGAACGTCGAGCTCCGAGCGGATGGGCGTCGAGGGGTTGTAGGCCCCCTCGACCGCGCCCACGTCGTCGTACTGACCGATCTCGCCGGACTCGAACGCCTTCCACGCGAGGCTCTCGCCCCGCTCGAAGCTGACGGGTTCGCCCAGCAGTTCGCGCCCCTCGTCGGTGACGGCCGCGGGCTCCAGCCGGTCGGTCTCGTCGTCGTAGAGCCAGATGCCCGTGACGGGACAGTCGAGCACCGTCCGGGCCGTCTCGACGGCGACCCGGGCGATCTCCGATTCCGACTGGGCCCGGAGCAGCGACTCGGCGGTGGTCTGCAACGCCCGGAGCTTCCGATGCCGGTCATCGGTCCCGGTGTCGGCCCCCTGCGTGGCCGACTCGGACAGCGACGCGCCGGTGCCCGCGCCGTCGCCCGCCGCGGGGCCACCGGACGGCACCGGCGACTGGCCGTCGCGTGACAGGACCGCGGCGGCGGCGTCCCCCAGCTCGCGAAGGAACGACCGGGCCGCCGTGTCGAAGCCGCCCGGCCGGTCGGTACCGAGCACAAGCGCCAGCCGGCCCAGTCCCGGCAGCGGGACGGCGGCGACCCCCACGCCACCGTGGTGACGGACCGTCACGTCCCCCATCTCCACCGCCCGGGAGACGGTCGCCGCGAGCAGGTCGTCCGGCAGCCGGTCACCGGCGCTCGCGACCTCGGACCGTCCCTCGTTCCCCCACTCGACGACGCTGGCCGCGGTGAACTGATCCGTCCGCACACACCGCGTACAGAGCCCGCCCGCGCCGACCGCCGAGACCTGCGTGAACCACCGCAACAGGGCGTATCGTTCGTCCGCCTGGGCTCGGTCGGTCATCGTTCGGTATCACAGACACGGAGGAGTTCCACATAGGTGTGATGGGGTCCGTAGTCGCGTCGAGACCGAGGACGGCCGGGGCGTCACCGGTGTCCAGTTCGTAGTATTTCTGCCCGGAGTCGGCACTAAATCCAGAGATGTACATATACCAGATAAATTCGGAATATTATCAGATAACGCCAGCAATCCGCGAGCAATCCCGGTGACAGTCGCGGACCCTACCGCCAGGCCTCGCGCAGGAACGCCAGTGCGCCGCCGAACATGGCGAGGTTGCCCCAGAAGGCGAGGCGCTCACCGTCGCGGCTGTCCTCGTCGGCGTTCCAGAAGTCGTGCATCGTCAGCGTGACCACCGCCAGGAAGGTCGTCACGGCCCCCGTCGAGAGCTTCGGCTTCTTCCAGAGCGCGACCATCAGTCCGCTCACGAGCATCATCCCGGAGGCGAACGGGGCCGCGAGTTCCGGCATCGGCACGCCCGCCGACTCCGCGTACTCGACGGTGTCCTCCATGTCGCGGAAGTCCTCGGAGGCCTGCAGCGCCATCCCCAGGCCGAACAGCACCCGACCGATACCGAACGGTGCGTCCTCGTCGCCGCTGTCGTCTGGCATGCCCGTATCCACGCCCGCATCGGGGATAAATCGGCGGGGCGCCGTCGGGAGGCGGGGCCACCCGCCACGTGGGTTTTAGCGCCCCGCCCACGACGGCCGGGGACATGGGAGACCGCTCGAACCGGCGGGGCTCCGTCGGAACGGACCTCCGGGGAGACTCGCGCGCCACACTCATCGCCGTCGCGGCGCTCCTGACGGCGCTCTGGCTCGTGGCGTTCCTGCGGGCGCTCAACCGGGTCTTCGTCCTCAACTTCTCGACGGCGGGCCCGAACGTCACCGGCCTGCTGGCGCTGGCGCTGGTGACCGGCTGGACGGTGCCCGTCTTCGCCCGTCTCGCGAGCCGACCGGCGGCGTGGCACGCGAGCGTGGCCGTCGCGCTGGGCGGCCTCGGCCTCTCGCTCGCCGGCGACACGCTCCTCTCGCTGGCGGGGGCGGTCGTCTTCCTCTCGGCCGCGACGCCGCTCCTGGTTGCACTCGTCGGCAATCTGGCGGAGCGGTTCGCTGTCGCCGCCGCGCTCGGCGTCCTGACCCACGGCGCCCTCCGCGCGGTGCTGGACACGGCCCCGCCGTACGCGACGCCGCTCGGGCGAGGACTGCTGGTCGCGCTGGCACTCGCACTGGCGGTCGCGTGGGGGCTGGCGACCCGCGAGTCACCGCCGGACGCGACGGCGCTCGCGGCACCCGGCGCGGCGACGGCGACCGCGCTCCTGTTCGCCCACGCCACCTTCCTCGGGCTGGCGCCGCGCGTGAGCCTGTGGACCGGTCGCCCGCTGCTCGTCGTGCTGGCGTCGACGACGCTGGGCCTGCTCGTCGGCGCAGCGTGGGTCGAACGCCGTGGCGCCCCCGGCCGCCGGGCGACGGGCGCGTGGAGTGTCGCCCTCCTCCTCGGGCTCGCGGCGCTGCTGTTCGGCCCGGGACCGGGCGTGGCGGCGCTCCCGGCGGCCGCCGCGACGGTCCTGCTGTGTGCCCGTGGCTGCCGGGGGGGGACCACGACGGCCCGTCGGACGGGCCTCGGCGTCGCCGGCGTGCAGGCGGTCGGGCTGGTGCTGACGGTGGCGGTGGTGCTGGCGATGAACTGGGCGTTCGTCCCCGGCGTCGGCCCGCTCGTCCGGGGGCTGCAGGCCCCGCTGCTCCTCGCCCTTGGAGCGGTGCTCCCCGGTGCGGTCCTGCTCCGCGAGCGCACCGCGGCGGCCGACCGGGTCGACCCTGCCCCGGCCACGGAACCATCGCGCGAGCCGGTGGCGGGCGGCCGCCGCGCCCTCCTGACCGCCGCCGGTCTGGGCCTGCTGGGACTCGGCGGAGCCGCCGCCCGGCGAGTGACGCCCTCGGACGAGGTCCCGGCGGCGGATTCGGTGACGGCCCTGTCGTTCAACATCCACCAGTACATCGACGCACGCGGTCGCCACAACCTCGAATCCGTCCGGGACCTCCTCGCCGAGACGGACGCGGGCATCGTCGGACTGCAGGAGACAGCCGGCGGGCGCCTCACCGCCGGCGGCCTCGACGGCGTCCGCTGGCTGGCCCGCGAGCTCGACCTGCACGCCGCCGCCGGCCCGCCGACGCGCATCGCGAGCTACGGGGTCGCGCTGCTGTCGGCGTGGCCCATCCACGACGAGCGGTGGGTCGTCCTCCCGTCGACCGACACCGCCACGCGGGTCGCCCTGGCAGCAGTCGTCGAATCGCCGCTCGGCGACCTCCCGGTCGTGGTAGCGCACCTGGAGACCGAGGGCGCGGTCCGCGTCGCCCAGGCCGAGCGCGTGGTCGAACTGGCCCGCGAGACGGGCGAGTCCGACCGCGCAGTCGTGCTGGGTGATTTCAACGCGACACCCGACGAACGCCCCTACGAGGTCCTGACCGACGCCTTCGCGGACCCGTGGGCCGGCGCCCGGAGCGAGGGCGATACCTACAGCGCGAGCGACCCACGGAAACGCATCGACTACGCGTTCGTCGGCCGGGACTGGGACCACGAGCGCGGGGCGGTGGTCGGAAGCCCGTCGGTCTCCGACCACCTCGGGGTCTCGGTCCGGGTCACGCGCCCGCCGGAGTGAGCCGCGTGGGTCCGTCCGTCGGCCGCCATTGCCACCACCACAGGCGGGGCCGCGTGCGACACGTATGAGGCCGGTGTGCGTGGGTGCCAGCGTGCCCTACCCGTGCCGAGGGCTCGCCGCCGATGCGTGAGCGGACCGACGAGCGACCACTCAGTCGAACAGTTCACCACGGTCGCGCTCGGCGACGGCCTGCTTGAAGCCGACCGCCTCGCAGCGCTCCTTGAACGCGACCCCCTCCGGCGTGTGGCGGGTCATCCCGTCGAAGATGGTGGCGAACATCTGCGTCGTCTCGAGCCCCATGTTCTCGTAGGCCTGGTTGATGGCGAGTTTCTGCATCATCAGCTGGTTCCGCGGAACGCCGGCGATGCGGTGGGCCAGGTCGTCCACGCGGTCGTCGAGGTCGTCGCCCGGCACCGCCTCGTAGACGAGCCCCATCTCGGCCGCTTCCGTGCCGTCGACGAGGTCGCCGGTGAACAGCATCCGTTTGGCGTCGGCCGGTCCCAGCCGGTACACCCACATCATCGTCGTCGGGCAACCCCAGACCCGCGCCGGCGGGTAGCCGATCGGGGCGTCCTCGGCCATCACGATGAGGTCGGCACAGAGCGCGATGTCGCTCCCGCCGGCGACGGCCGGCCCGTTCACCTTCGCGATGACCGGCGTGTAGCACCGCCAGAGGCTCATGAAGTCCTCCGTGTTCGACTTCATCATCCGGTAGTCCTGCATCGGGTCCCAGGGCATCTCCTGGCTCCCCTGCACCGGGCGCGGTGCCTCGGCGTAGTGCTTCAGGTCGTAGCCCGAACAGAACGCCTCGCCGGCGCCCGTGAGGACGATGACGTGGATATCGGGGTCGCTGTCGGCCCGCTCGACGGCCTCGCGCAACTCTCCCGGCATCGACTCGTCGATGGCGTTGTACCGCTCCGGCCGGTCGAGTGTCAGCGTCGCGACCCGCCCGTCCGTCTCGTACTGGACCGTGGTACCCATACTCGGACCCGAGACATACCGGCGGGTTGAATCTACCGTCGAAGGTAACAGTGTTCACCAGATTCCGGGACTGGTGATCCGGAGTTAACCGTCAGCATCCAGCAACCGACAACTGTTTTCGTATCTCCGCCGGTATTTTACCGGCAAATTTTAACTGTGTGCTGGTAGCACACGTAGTGGTATGAACGTCGCTGTCAGATTCCAGCACCGGATGGGGGAGCAGCCCGAGAAGACGGCCATCGTCGACGCCGGGGGCGCCGAGGTGACCTACGGCGACCTCGACCGACAGACGCGGCAGGTGGCGGCGTGGCTCGATGCACAGGGGCTCGGCGGGGGTGACCGGGTCGCAGTGTATCTACCGGATACGGCGACGTACCTGCCGGTCGTGCTGGGCATCTGGCGGGCCGGAGCCATCGCGAGCCCCATCAACACCCGGTTCGGCGTCGACGAACTGGCGTACACGCTCGGCGACCTGGAGCCGGCGGCGCTGCTGGGTTCGGACGCGTTCGCCGACACCATCGACGACCTCCACGACGAGGTCGACGGGCTCGACCCGTCGAACACCCTCCTCGTCGAGCGCGAGGGCGGCTTCGTCGCCGACGACCTGCCCGCCGCCGACGCCGCGCCCGACCCCGCCCGCCGCCTCGACGACGAGCCGGCGGTCGTGATGTACACCTCCGGGACGACGGGCCGGCCGAAGGGGGTCGTCCAGACCCACCGGAACGTCGGGGCACAACTGGATGTCAACGTCACCGCCTTCGGCGTCACGCGCGCGGACACGTCGGTCGTCGCGGTCCCGCTGTTCCACGTCGGTGGCCTGTACGGCGGGGCGCTGCCGGTGCTGCTGGCGGGCGGAACCATCGTCGTCCAGCCTGCGTGGGACGCCACGGAGTGGGCCGACCTCGTCGACGCACACGGGGCCACGTTCACCGGACTCATCCCGACGATGATGCTCGACGCGCTCAACACCGAGGCCACCCGGGAGTACGACACCTCGTCGCTGGAGCGGGCTGTCTACGGCGGGTCGCCCGCGACCGAGGAGACGCTCGACACGTTCCAGCAGGTCTTCGAGGTGGGGGCGCTGCACAACTACTACGGGCAGACCGAGAACACCGGACTCAGCGTCACGTACGATGCCGACACGGAGCGCCGGCCCGGTCTGCTCGGGCGGCCCGTCCAGGCCGTGGAGTACCGGGTCGTCGACGTGACCGCCGACGAACTGGTCGACGTGGGCCCGAACGAGGAGGGCGAACTGGTCCTCCGGGGCGACATCATCACGCCGGGCTACTGGGACGAGTCGCTGGACGCGGACTACTTCACCGACGGCTGGCTCCACACCGACGACGTCGTCCGGGAGGACGAGGACGGCCTGCTGTACTACGTCGACCGGGCCGACGACATGATAATCAGCGGTGGCGAGAACGTGGCGCCGAGCGAGGTCGAGAACGCGCTCCAGGAGCACCCCAGCGTTGAAGCGGTCGCCGTATTCGGGGCCCCCCACGAGCGCTGGGGTGAGGTGGTCACGGCGGCCATCGTCGCCTCCGACCCGGACCTGACCGACGACGACATCGAGGACTGGTGGAACGAACATGCCGGGCTCGCGGGGTACAAACGTCCCCGCCGGGTGGAGTTCGTCGAGGAGTTCCCGCGGACGGCGACCCAGAAGGTGGACAAGGTCACGCTGAAAGAACAGCTCGGGGAGTAGGGCGGAGGTGGAAGCGAGTCGGTCGACCGGCGCGTCAGGCCTGCTCCTGTGCCCGCTCGACCAGCTCGCTCGCACGCTCCTCGCTGATCTCGGCTGCCTCGGCGACCGCGTCGGCGCTCGCGTCCGCGAGGTCACCGACCGTCTCGATGCCGGCGTCGGCCAGGCGCTCGGCGTACGTCGGGCCGATGCCGTCGATGGCGTCGACGGAGGCCTCCAGCGCATCGCTGACGTCCTCGGCGGCCGTCTCCAGCGTCTCCTGGACGTCCTCGGCTGCCTCCTCCGTCGTGTCGGTCACGTCCTCGGTGGCGTCCCCGGTCGTCTCGGCCACCTTGTCGACGGCCTCCTCGGTCGTCTCGGCCACGTCCTCCGCAGCATCGCCGACCTCCTCGGCGGCCGTCTCGAGGTCCTCCTCGAGGTCCTCGGCCGTCTCCTCGGTGCGGTCGATGCCGCTGCCGAGCGCGTCCTGGATGCCGTCGAACAGGTCGTCCTGGGTCGACTCGATGTCGTCGAACAGGTCGTCGACACGGGCCGGCGCCTCGTCGTCGGGGACGACGCCGGCGAGGGCCTTCGTGGAGCGCCGGGTCAGGTCGAGCCCCTGCCGGTGGAGGTTGCGCTGTGTCTCGATGGTGCTGTCGACGAGTCGTCGCTGGGTGCTGAACAGCGACCCGAACGGGGTGGATGCTTCGCTCATGGTACCACGAGGTACGCGCTCCAGCACCTTGAGCCGTGTTCCGGCAGTTACAGGCAGGTTGAACCCGCGACGGCGACCGCTCAGTCGACGACGGCCGCCTCCAGCACCTGCAGCGGGTGCTTCACCTCGTAGCCCGTGCCGTGCTCCATCTGCATCGCGCAGGTGGGACACTCGGTCATCCCCACCTCTCCTGCGGCGGCCTCCATGTGCTCGAACATCTCCGCACCGATCGTCATCGAGGTCTCGTACTTCTCGGCCTTCCAGCCGTACGTCCCCGAGATGCCCGAGCAGGAGTCGCCCACGTCCTCGACGGCGACACCGTCCACGTCGGCGAACGTCTCGATGGCCTGCCGCGCGAGCCCCTGGTTCCGGGCGTGACACGGGGCGTGGTACGCGAACGACTCGCCGCCCAGTTCTGCGTCGGCGAGTTCGCCGCGCAGGTCCTCGTGGATGCGGAGGTACTCCAGCGCCTCGAAGGTGTGTTCGGCCACGTCCTCGATACCGTGCAGGTCGAACAGCTCGGGGTACTCCTGCCGGAGCGAGAGCGAACAGGAGGTACAGGAGGCGATGACGTCGGCACCCTCGCCGATGGCTCGGGCCAGTTCCTCGACGTTCGTCTCGGCGTGCCGGCGCGCGTCGTCGAGCATCCCGTTGGCGAACATCGGCGTCCCCGAGCACTGCTGGGGCGGGACCATGACCTCGTAGCCGAACGACTCGTACACCCGGACCATCGCCTTGCCCACCTCGGGGGTGTTGTAGTTGGCGTAGCAGCCGTGGAAGTAGGCCACGCGCTTCTCGGGATTCTCGACCCGCGCGCCGCCCCTCTTGCGCCACCACTCGCGGAACGTCTCCTCGGCGAAGTCGGGGAACTCCCGCTCGCCCGTGATACCGAGCAGTTTCTCGCCGGCCCACTGCGTGACCGAGAGGCCAGTGACGAAGTTCGCCAGCCGGGGGGTCTTGCTCGCGATGGCCGCGAAGAAGCGGTAGTTCGAGAGGATGCGGTTCCGGACGTACTCCGTCGAGAGCTTCTCCATCTGCTCGTCGACGTACTCGCCGCGGGCCTCGTTGTGCATCTGCGAGAGCGGCACCGAGGACGGGCACGCCGAGTCACACCGCATGCAGTTCGAGCAGTCCGTGATGGAGGGGTCGATATCGGCGTCCTCCTTGCGCTTGAGCCGCCACTGTTCCGGGCCCTGGAACTTCGGGCCGGGGAAGGAGTCGTCCACCTCCGCGACCGGACAGGAGGTGTCACAGGAGGTGCACTTGTAACAGGAGTCGGAGCCGTCGCGCAGGTCCAGCGCGCCCGTGTCGAACACGTCGACGGCGTCGTAGTCGTCCGGGTCGAGGTCCCCGCCCGTGGCGGAGGTACCGCCATCGGGGGCGACATCCGGTTCGGAATCCGCCGCGCCGGTCGCGGCCGCCCGCGACACCGGGTCGATGCCGTCCTCGGGCGGGTCGACGGTGTAGTCGGGGCCGTAGACGGCTTCCTGCTCGTCGCGGCCGAGGCGCGGGACGCCCGGTGCCGGGTGGTACTCCTCGTCCTCCGGGTCGGAATCGTCGTGTCCTGTCATCGTGACACCTCCGCGGCGGCCTCGCGCCCGGCGACGAGACCGGTCGCGAGCGAGACGCCGCTCGCGGATTTCTCGCGGGCCACGTCGGCTCCACCCAGCGTCGCCCCGGCGACGCGGACGTTCGGGAACTGCACCGCGCCGTCGGCGTCGAGCGGCCGGAGCCGGTCGTCGGTGTCGACGCCGAACCGGGCGTACGGCTGGTCACCGAGGGCGTCGTCGACGTACCACTCGTAGCGCTCCGCGGGATGCGGGACGTGACAGCCGAGGACGGGCTCGCGGACACCCTCACGGTCCGAGTGGATGCCCTTGCCGACCAGCCCACCCGTCGCGAGGACGACCGCCTCGGCGGCGTAGGGCACCTCCGTCCCCGTCCGGTCGACGAGGAGGGCCTCGACGCGGCCGCTCGCGCCGTCCCCGCCGTCGGTCCCATCGGCCAGTTCGCGCCCCACGACCGGATTACCGGTCTCGTACCGGACGCCAGCGTCCTCCAGCGCCGCGTAGAGGCGGTCCTCCAGCCGGAGGCCCGGGAGGCTGGGCGGTCCCATCGGAATCTCGAACACGTCGGCGCCGAGGTGGTCCGCGAGTTCGGCGCGGACCGTGGGCGCCGCGTCGTCACCGAGGAATGCCGGGAAGCCGACACGGGCGGCGCCCCCCTCGACGGCGTCGAGGTGCGGTTCCACGGCGGCCGCCAGCGCGCGGCGCGCGGGCGTCCCGTCGATGGCCTCGTCGCGGTCGAGCGCGCGGGCGACCCGCGTCACCGCCGCGTCGTCGCGGAAGGCCGCCGGGAACGCGACCTCGACCCCGGCAACGGGGAACGGGACCCCCGTCGCTTCCAGTCGAGCGGCGACCTGCCGGGCGTCGAAGTCGGTGAGCGACCGGAAGCCGACGACCAGCATCGGCCGGGCGTCGCTGGCGAGGCCCGCCGCGACCGACTCGGGATACCGCGCGGTCGGCTTCACCGTCCCGCCGAACGTCGGGACGAGTGCGTTCCGGTCGGTGTGCCCGCCCCGGTAGCCGTCAACGGCGTCGTCGAACAGTTCGAGGCCGGCGCGGAGCGCGTCGACACCGACCAGCCGGTAGGGGTGGCCCTCGGGGAGCCGGTCCACGGCCGCGAACGGGTCGACGAGCGGCCCCTCCGGGTCCGGTCGGTCCCGGATGCCGGTGCGACCCGCCGTCGGGGTCGCCGTCGGGTCGTCGTCAGCCTCAGCACGCGTGTGCGGCACGTACCCGAGCACGTCGACCAGCCCGGACGCCTGCGACAGCGTCGACTGCTTGTGCGAGACGAGCCGCACGTCGGCGCCCTCGCGGGCGGCCGCGAGCGCCGCCGTGGCGCCGGCGAGGCCGCCCCCCACGACCAGCACGTCGCTGGCTATGGCCATGCGTCCCCTCCGTCGAACGCCCCGAAGTCGATGTCGTCGTCGAGCCGCGCCGGGTCGCCGTCACGGTTCATCGTCGTCGCGTGGAGCATGTGGTTCAGCATCGCCTGCGAGAGCTGCTCGCCCCAGCACGCGTGGCGCTGGCCCTTCCAGCGCTCCTGGTACAGCTCGTCGAGCGAGGCGCGGGCCTCGCTCGCATCGAACTCGGACTCGAGTTCCGCGGCCATCCGGTGGCAACAGAACCCGCCCTGGCAGGTGCCCATCGCGGCGCGGGTGCGGAGCCGGACGGCGTTGAGGTCGCGCCCGGCGCCGTCGATGGCGTCCCGGACCTCGGCGCGGGTGACGGCCTCGCACTCGCAGACGACGGGGTTCGGGCCGTCCACGTCGAGCACCTCGTCGGCCCGGGAGCCGAGGCGCTGAGCCGAGCGTCGGCTGACCGGCGAGCGGAGGCCGAACTCGTCCATCCGGTCGTGGAGGTCGCGGATGTCGTCGCTGCCGGGCAGCGACTTGTCGGCGGTCGTACATGAGGCGCTGACACCGAGCTTCTCGCAGACGTGGTCGGTGATGTCCTCGGCCATCAGCCGGTAGGTCGTGAGCTTCCCGCCGACGATGCTGGTCATGCCGGGCAGGCCGTCGCGGTCGGCGTGGTCGAGCAGGAAGAAGTCCCGCGTGATGTCGGTCGGGTCCTCCGTGCCGGTGCCGGGCGGCTCGTACAGCGGCCGGACCCCCCAGAACGAGCGGAGCGTGCGGGCCTCGCGGAGGATGGGGAGGAGTTCGGCCAGTTGCTCGACCAGCAGGTCGACCTCCCAGCGCTCCTCGGGGTAGTCCTCGGGGTCGTCGACCTCCTCGTCGGTGGTGCCGAGGATGCAGGCCGTCTCGTGGGGGACGACGATGTCGGCGTCGCCCTTCGGCCGGCAGCGGTTGACGACCGTGTCGACCTGCCGGGTGTTCATCACCGTCATCACGCCCTTCGAGGGCCGGACCGCGATGTCGACGCCGGCCATCGCGCCCAGCTGTCCGGCCCACGCGCCCGTCGCGTTGACGACGTGGTCGGCCGTGATGCGCTCGGTGGCGCCGACCTCGGTGGTCGCCTTGCGAGGGCCGTCGCCGTGGCGGACCTCGACGCCGACCACCTCGCCGGCCTCGACGAGCACGTCGGTCACCTCGGCGTGTGTGGCGACCCGTGCGCCGTGGTCGGCGGCGTCGGCGGCGTTCGCGACGCAGAGCCGGAACGGGTCGATGGCCGCGTCCGGCACCGCGATGGCCTTCTCGATGTCGGTGGCGAGGTACGGCTCACGTTCGCGCGCCTCCGCGCCGGAGAGGACCTCGGCGGGGATGTCGCAGGCCCGACAGCCCGCCAGCTTCTCCTCGAAGTACGACTCCTCGTCCTCCGGGCGCTTGACGAAGAGGCCGCCGGTCTCCTCGACGCAGTGGGCAGCGATATCCCGGAGGACGTCGTTCTCCTCGATGCACTCGCGGGCGCTGGCCCGGTCGGAAACGGCGTAGCGGCCGCCGCTGTGGAGCAGCCCGTGCATCCGGCCGGTCGTGCCGTGGGTCAGGTTCCCCTTCTCGACGAGCGTGACGTCGACACCGCGGGTCGCGAGGTCCCGGGCGATGCCACAGCCGGTCGAGCCGCCCCCGACGACGAGGACCTCCGTCGTTCGTCTCACGTGTTGGCCGACGGTTGTGACCGATGGGCCTTAGCCCTGTGTTCCGCGCGTCGCGAAGTGCTCGAACGGGTAATACGGCTAGAACGGGCACAGGGGAGCATATACCCGAATAGATGCCAGATCGGTGATGTAACAGTCATGGGGCCTACATAGGAGTCGAACAACGGGGATATACCGATAACCGACGCCGACCAATAGTTGGATACCACCGGAAGGCGAGGCACTCGACAGCAACCATGTCGGAGCACACCTACGTCGGGGCCGTCGACCAGGGGACGACGGGGACTCGCTTCATGGTCTTCGACGACGCGGGGCAGGTCGTCGCCGACGCCTACGAGAGACACGAGCAGTATTACCCGGAGCCCGGCTGGGTCGAGCACGACCCCGTCGAGATCTGGGAGAACACGACGGCCGTCGTCACGCAGGCACTCCGCGAGGCCGGCATCGATGCGGGGCAGCTGGCGGGTATCGGCATCACGAACCAGCGCGAGACGACGGTGCTGTGGGACGCCACGACGGGCCAGCCGGTCCACCGCGCCCTGGTCTGGCAGGACCGCCGGACGACCGACCGCGTCGAGGCGCTGCGGGCGGCCGGGAAGGACCGGTGGATCCGCGAGCGGACCGGGCTGGAGTGTGACGCCTACTTCTCGGCGACGAAGGCCGAGTGGCTGCTCGACAACGCCGACCCCATCGAGACGGACCGCGCCGGCGGGGCCGACGTCCGCGAGCGGGCCGCGGCCGGCGAGTTGCTGCTCGGAACCATCGACTCCTGGCTCGTCTTCAACCTCACCGGCGCGCACGTCACCGACGTGACGAACGCCTCGCGGACGATGCTGTTCGACATCCACGACCTGGCGTGGGACGACGAGCTGCTGGCGGAGTTCGACGTGCCGCGCGCGGCGCTCCCCGAGGTCCGTCCCTCCAGCGACAGCTCCTACTACGGGTACACGGACCCCGACGGCTTCCTCGGCGCCGAGGTGCCGGTGGCGGGTGCGCTGGGCGACCAGCAGGCCGCGCTGTTCGGGCAATGCTGCTTCGACGCCGGCGACGCGAAGAACACCTACGGCACGGGCTCGTTCTTCCTGCTGAACACGGGGCCCGAGGCCGTCGACTCCGACCACGGCCTCCTGACGACGGTCGGCTTCCAGCGTTCGGGCGAACCCGCCCAGTACGCGCTGGAGGGCTCCATCTTCGTCACGGGCGCGGCCATCGAGTGGCTGGCCGACATCGACCTCATCGAGGACCCGGCCGAGACTGCGGAGCTCGCGCGGTCGGTCGACTCGACCGACGGCGTCTACGTCGTCCCGGCGTTCACCGGGCTCGGCGCCCCCCACTGGGACGGCCGTGCCCGCGGGACCGTCGTCGGGATGACCCGCGGGACGCGGAAGGCCCACATCGTTCGGGCGACGCTGGAGGCCATCGCCTACCAGACCCGGGACATCGTCGAGGCGATGGAGGCCGACGCCGGCATCGACATCCGCCGCCTCCGCGTCGACGGCGGCGCGGTCAAGAACAACTTCCTCTGCCAGCTCCAGGCCGACAGCATCGGCACCGACATCGTCCGCCCGGAGGTCGACGAGACGACCGCCCTCGGTGCGGCGTACGCCGCCGGGCTCGCCGTCGGCTACTGGAACGGTATCGATGACCTCCGCGAGAACTGGCAGGTCGACCGCGAGTTCACCCCCTCTCTGGACCGCGCGACGGCCGACCGCAGGTACGAGCGCTGGGGCGAGGCGGTCGAGCGGTCGCTCGACTGGGCCCGGGACGAGGGAAGTGACCGGTCGGCGTGACCACCCTCCTCAGTACCGTCCCAGAACGGGATGCTCGTCCCGGCCCCGGACCAGCCCGACGACGAGGTAGACGAACGGCGTGTCCACCAGCGCGATGAGGAGCTTCACGAGGTACTGGCCGAGCATGAGTGCCACGACGCCGGCGAGCGAGAGTCCGAGTTGCGGGTTGATTCCCGCCCCGGGGAGGACGTAGAACGCGAGGCCGACGAAGATGACCGTGTCCAGTGCCTGGCTCGTCGCGGTCGAGCCGATGTTGCGGAGCCACAGGGCCTCGCCGTCGGTGTACTCGCGCAGCGCGTGGAAGACGAGCACGTCCCAGTTCTGACTCACCAGGTACGCCAGGAGGCTCCCGACGACGATGTTCAGGCTCGCGCCCAGAACCGTCGCGAACATCCCTTGCGGGACGCCACCCCCGTGGGGCGCACCGACCGTCAGCGCGACCAGTGCGAGGAGGACGAAGTTCATCCCGAACGCGACGTTGACCATCACCTGTGCCGGGCGCTTGCCGTACAACTCGGCGTAGCAGTCCGAGGCGAAGAACGTCAGCGGGTAGGCGATGGCCCCACCCGGGAGGAGGATGCTCGCGCCGACGACCGGAAGGCCGACGGGCAGCGGGACGCTCATCAGCTTCGCCGCGGTCACCTGCGAGGTCACCAGCGCCGTCACGAACAGCGCGACCAGCGCCACCGCGCCGGCAGGGAGCGTTCGGTTCGTCACGCTCACAGGTGGCGGGGAGACCAGCAAGGGGCTTTCGACCCGGTGGCGGGACCGGACGGGACGAACGAGCGAGCGGATTCACGACGAGACGGGGCGGCGCTCTCGATACGCTCCGAGCGGGACCTGTGTGAAATCGATTTCAGATGAAACTTATCCCGGAGCCCCCCCGTCACACGGATGGGAACTCCCTCCGGTTCCCGCTTCGGCCCTCCACTCCGTTCCCGCTCTCCACATCCGCCCCTCCACACCGACCCGCTCTCTACCCGCCCACCGACACGCACGGCCCCCCAAGGTCATTACCTCCCCGGCGCAGCCACTGCGTATGGGGGGTAATCCGGTCGGCGCCGACGGTCCGAGTCTCGCCGTCGCCGACGAGGTGCTGAAGACCATCGCCAACGAGCACCGGCTGTTCATCCTCATGACGCTCGGCGACGCCTGCACGGCGGGGCGGTACGCCACACTGCGGTTCACGGATATCTGGGAGGGGACCGAACTCGAGGACAGCGGGCGGCTGAACTACCACCTCCAGCAGCTCGTCGACACTGACTACGTCGCCAGCGTCGAGGACGGCTATCACCTGACCCTCCGGGGGCTCAAGGCCTACCAGGCGGTGAAGGCGGGGTTCTACGCGAAGGAACTGGAGATACCTCCCTTCGAACTGGAGCCGACCCACGATGTCTGCGGGGAACACCTCCACGCATCGTACCGCGACCAGCGCGTGAGCATCGAGTGCCCCTCGTGCGACGACCAGCTGCACCAGTACCCGGTGCCGCCGGGACCGTTCGACGCCGACGCGGTTCCGGAGGTCGCCGAGGCGATGAACGTCCGCTTCACGACGGACCTCCTGTCGATGTCGCAGGGGTTCTGCCCGTACTGCTCGGGGCCGGTGGAGCTGGACGTGGGCCACGAGCACTTCGACAGCCTCGACATCGAAGGCTGGAACGTGCCCGCGCTGCTGTTCTGGTGTACCCACTGCCACTGGTTCATGTTGAGCACGATGGAGCGGCCGCTGCTGTTCGAACCCCCGGTCGTGGCCTTCTTCGCCGAGCGGGGCGTGAACGTCTGGGAGACCCCCGGCTGGAGCGATGTCTTCGCGGCGGAGGACACCGTCCGCTCGACCGACCCGCTCGAGGTCGAACTGACGTTCTCCTGTGCGGGCGACGCCATCGATGTCGTCGTCGATGGGTCGCTGGACGTGCTCCACACCGAGACGCGCCACGGCTGACCCACCGCCGCCGCGGGCGGCAGCGCGAGCGGTCCGTGTCGTCGCGGGTCGGCAGCGGCTGACGGCCCGGGTGGACCGGGAGCTATCGTGGATACGGGAGCGAGGGCCGAACCGGCCCTCGAGGAGCGTGTGTGTCGCTCTCAGTCCGAGGTGGCCGTCTCGGGGCCGTCCTCGGGCGTGAACTGTGCGTCGCCGAACGAGCGCTGCCCGACGCCGAGCACACCCTCGTCCCCACAGGTGGGGCACTCGCGGCTGGGCTCGGTCGTGAGCGCGGTCATCTCGTGAGCCGTGTCCTCGTACCGGATGAAATCCGGCGGGACCTTCACCCCGGTCACCACGTCCGTGGCGACCGAGACCGTCTTCGAGGCACAGAGCCCGTTGAGGTGGATGACCGCCGGCTCGGGAGACACCTGCTCGGTGTCGATGTAGCCTCGTTCGAGTTCGGCCTCGCGCTCGTCGGGCGAGAGCCGCTCGATGCGCGCGGCCTCCTGGTCGTGACGTCCCAGGCAGTCGAAGCACGCGGTGCTCCCGGGCGCCACCAGGTGGACGTACCCGGTCATCCCGACTACCCGATCATCCGTCGTGTCGATGCGGACCCCGGCGTCGACGTAGTAGGTCAGGTGCTTGACGGCCCACTCGTTGCAGAACGAGCGGGCGCTCACGCGGTCGACGCAGCCGACGACGAGGTCACAGTCGGCCAGCCGCTCCGGAACCGCCTCGACCGGCTCGGCGATGGCCGTCACGTCGATGTCGGCCGGCGAGGACCGCCAGGCGTGCTCGCGGACGGCCTCGACCTTCGGCTTCCCGACGTGGTGGTCGTAGGCGCCGACCAGCCGCGGCAGGTTGCTCGGCTCGACCGCGTCCGGGTCGACGAGGACGAGCTCGCCGACGCCGAGCCGTGCGAGCTGCTCGGCGACCTGCGAGCCGATGCCGCCGACGCCGACGACGCCGACCGTGGCGTCGTGGAGCCGGCGCTGGCCGTCGGTCCCGAGCGCACGGACGTTCCGGTCGAAACGCTCGCCGACACCGTCGTCGCCCCCCGGCGTGTCGGTGTCGGCAGTGGGTGCATCCCCGTTGCTCGCGGTCGCCCCGTCGCGCTCGCCGCCGTCCGTCGGTGTGAACCGGTCGACCGCCCCCGGGACCGGGTCGTCGAGCTTCCATCCGCCGACGACCTCGACCGGGAGCGCCGCGAACCGCTCGCCCGCGTTCGCCACCGCCTCGATGCCGGACTGCCCGACGACGGCGAAGCCGAACGGGCGGTCCGGGAACAGGCCCGTCAGCCACTCGCGGAACCGCCCCATCGCCTCCACGTCGATGCTGCTGAACCGCGGGTCGTCCGAGAACGGGTGGCTGTGGACCAGCACGGGCGCGAGCTGCCGGTCGTAGCAGTCGCCGACGTGCTCGCGCTCGACCGCCGGCTCGGGCCGGCACGCGGTCTTCGACTGCCGGGCCAGCCGCTCGTCCGGCACCGGGACCACCTCGCTCGCGAGCAGGTCCGGGGCATCCGCCGACCCCTCGGCGTCGGCTGGGGCGTCGGGCTCCCCGTGCCCCGGTGCCGGGCCGGTCCCGGCATCGACGAACGCGAACCGCTCCTGCTCGTCGGCCTGGAGGAGCGCCTCGCGCAGCTCGCGGACGACCCGTGCCGGGACGCGCAGACGGCGGTCGCTCACGCCGACCCCTCCGCGAACGGGTTGTCGCTGTACGGGTCCGCCAGCGACGCCCGCATCATCGTCGTGAGCTTCACCAGCGTGTCCGACGCCGGGTCCCAGTTCGCGTTGTGGTCCTCGATACACCACTTGCTCCAGTCGGAGTCGCCGTACGGCGAGATGCCGTGGAGCAGGTGGGTCGGCGACCCACCCTCGTAGGACATCTCCTTCGGGACGTACACGGTGGGCATGTCCCGGGGGTACGTGTCGGGGAGCTCGTACCGGAGCTTGCCGAACTGCGGGTCCCAGCCCGGCGGGAAGTCGAACCGCTCGAGCACCACCCGCCGGTCGGCCTCGCTGTACTCGACCGGGTAGCGCTCGCCGAGCTTCCGGGCCTCCTCGTAGGCGCGGCCGCGCTTCATCAGACCCCTCCGCCCGGCCGACCGCCCCGACCCCCGACGGACCGGACATCCCGGCCTTCGCCCGGCCGACTCCCACGGCCCAGGCCGGGTCGTCCGAAGACCTGCCCCTCCCCGGGCTGGAAGCTGACGTTCGTCCCCTCCGGGACGGCATCGGCCACGACATCGCGGTCGCCGAGCACCTTCACCTCGCCGTTCTCCTCGTAGGTCGCCAGTTCGTCGTCGTCCCGGTCCAGCCGCTCCTTGAGGTCCTGAACCGTCGTGCCGTCCTCGACCGGCACCTCGCGGCCCTCGACCTGGATGAGTTCGCCCATGGTTGACACCACACCGGGCGCACGGATGCCGCCGTTATAGTAGTTACTGCTAATCGAGTTGATATTGTTACTAGAGTTGTTAGAGTCGATTACGCTGATTGGTCAATCGAGTCGATACAGCCAGTGCACCGGATACACCCACTACGTTCAAGAGTCAGGGGCGGGAAGTCCGGGGTAACCGATGGTCGACGACATCGTCTCGGAGATCAAGGGGGAGTTCGAGAGCGGGGGGAGCTGGCCGTACGAGGTGGACGGCCACCGCTTCCGGACGAACCCGTTCGCCGAGAAGTGGCCCGACCCGAGCCTGTTCGCCGGCTACGAGGACGAACTCCGGCGGCTCCGGGAGAACATCCAGCGCAACGTCAACACGTTCATCACGGGCCCGTTCGGCACGGGCAAGACCATCCTGACGAAGACGATGTACGAGGTGCTGACGGAGGTCGAGGAGTACGAGCCCGTCTTCGTCGCGGTCCAGAAGGGCCGGTTCAGCAAGACGATGGCCAAGCGCATCCTCGACGAGCTGGGCGAGCCGGTCGACTCCACGGCCACCAGCACGGAGCTGTACGACGACGTGGCCGATGCGCTGGAACGGCGCTACGAGGACGGGGTCCGGACGGTCGTCTTCTACGACGAGGTCATCAACGGGAGCGAGGGCACCCTGCGGCAGATCCTCCACCTCCAGCGCGACGTGGAGAACTGGGAGCCGGTGCTCGTCTTCAACGGCACCGCCCACATGCTCGACCAGATCCACGGCCGTATCGAGCCGCTCTCTGACCGCATCGGCGACGAGATCACGCTCTCGGGCCTCGACATCGACGGCGTGGTCGAACTCGTCAACAAGCGCCTTCGCTACTACTGCCGCGAGAGCGAGTGGGGCGACGGCGACGGCTGCAGCCACGACGAGGGAGACCTCGCCCCGTTCACCCGCGAGGCCATCGAACTCGTCCACCAGGACATCACGCCGTACCCGCGCCACATCCGCCGCGAGTGCAACGAGGTCATCGAGGCCGGCGCCCGGGCCGAGCGTGACGTGCTCGACTTCGAGTTCGTCCGGGCGACGCTCGCCGAGGAGACCTCGCGGAAACTGGAGCAGCTCTCGGGCCACGCCGCCGACGTGGTCGCGGTCCTCGACGAACAGGGCCCCAGCACGGCCAACGGCATCACCGAGGCGCTCGAGGCCAGCTCCTACCACATCCAGGAGGCGCTGACCGAACTGGAGAAGGAGGGCCTCATCCGCGCCACCGAGGGGGACCGCGGCATCGAGTACAAACTGACCGAACAGACCAGCCGTGAGCTGTCCAACCTGACACAGAGCTAGTATGTCCGTCCCCTCCGAGGCAGAACTCCGCCGGTTCTTCGACGACGAGACGGTCGCCCGCGAGGCCCACCGGGCCGCCGTGGCCACCTCGTGGCTGAGCCTCCGGCTGCTCGACCACCTCTACCGGGAGGGCGCCGCCTCGACCGGGGAGCTGGCCCGGCACTGCAACCTCGACATGCGCGAGGTCCGCGACCGGCTGGAGGAACTCGCTACGGCCGGCATCGTGGCCGACCGCGACGGCGTGTGGGAACCAGCAGCGGACGAGTTGACTGTTACCATCGGGCGCGATGAGGGCGTGACCGTCGCGCTCGCCGTCGGCGAGCCCGAACCGGAGGGGGCCGAATCGGCGGAACCCGAGGAAGAAGCGGACGAGGAGGACGACAGCGGAACGGGCCTGCTCGGCGGAACGGTCCGCCGACTGGGTCGGCTGCTGTCGCCGTAGGGGCGGCCGGATGTCACTCTTCTGACGCCGATCTCTCCCGCATCAGGGAGCGGAACCGTGAGCGACAAAACCGCTTAGTACATCCGATACAACTGATACGTATGCCCATCAGTGCCGACCGGTTCGACGATATCGACCCGGACGACGACGGGCCCGCACCCGAAACGAACGCCCGGGCGGTCCTCGATTTCCTCGCATCGAATCCGGATCAGGCGTTCACGCAGAGCGAACTCGTCGAGGCAACCGGCGTCGCGCAGGGGTCGATCGGGCCGACGCTGGTCCGCCTTCGTGAGCGCGGCCGGGTCGACCACCGAGGACGGTACTGGCGAATCAGCGACCACGAACGGAGTGCCGACGCGGCGGTCAGCCATGCGAGCGAGGTCGCAGCGAGCCATGAGGGCGAGCCGTTCGCGTACGACGAGTGGCAGGAACACGCGACCGACCCTCGCGAGGACCGTGAGTGACGGTGCCTTCGGGAAGGGTGATGTCTTCTGGGCTCCCGACCCGTTCCGAGACGGATCGAATCCACGGCTCTGGCTGGTTCTCGCGGCGGACTCGCTTCCCTATCCGGGCGAGGAGTACGTCTGTGCTGCGCTGACGACGAGCGACCTCCCCGCGAACAGCGAGGTCGGCGACGAGTGGGTTTCCGGGCGGAACCCGCAGAAGACCTCCTACTGTTCGCCGTGGGTCCTCGCGACAGTGAAACATCGGGCAGTGGCAAACCCGCAAGGTGAGATCTCGGCCGCGTTCACCGACCGGATGATCGACGAGGCGAAGAGCTACCTCGATTCCTGACTTCAGGCCGAGAGTGCGTCCTCGGCCGCCCAGTCGTACTCGTTGAGCGCGGCACGGACCAGCGAGAGACGATTCCGGAGATGCTCCCACTCGCTCGCGGCCTCGCGCCGTTCATCCACCTCGTCCGGGTCGTCGCTGTCGGCCACCGTCGCCCGGAGTTCACCGGGAGACTCGACGCCGTACTGCGACTCCCAGTCGGAGATACGACGGCGCATCGAGTCGAGTGCGTCGGTCAGTTCCTCACGGTCGTGCTCGCGCTGGAGTGCGGCAACCTCGCGATAGCGTGCCATGAGCCGGTCGACCAGATACAGTGTCCGGTCGCCCCGCTCGATCACCTGAAGGACGCCGTCCTCGGCGAGCTGGTCGAGATACTTCCGGGCTGTCTTCACCGAGACATCGGTCTCCTCGGCGACCCACGAGGCGGTCCGGGGTTCGCGGAGCGTTCGGGCAGCGGCCCTGACGCGCTCCCCCCGGGTCAGGGCCCGGGCATCACGGTCGGAGTCAGCGGAATCGGACATACCGGCGATACGTGCTGATGGAGCATATCCAGCGAGCTGGAATATTGTGTTTCCGCGCTCACTCCTCCAGCCGGCGCTGCCCCTCCTGAACCCGTCCGAGCGGGCTGGCGACGTGCTCTCTACGCCCATCCCCTGCAACCCCTCCAGCGCGGAATCGGTGGTCGGGTCCAGTGTGCCGGGGGTTCGGCCCCCGTCAGCCGGAGAATCGTGTCCGTGAAGCTCCCGTCCGCTCGCCACCGACACGACCTCGGACGTGTGGGCGCCCGCCCCGAGTCGCGACATCCGGTACGGTCTCCAAAATTATCAATTATAATTAATCTTCATCGGGGCGAAATGTTATGGCCCTACTCTCCCAGAACAGCGGTAGATATGAGCGTCCTCCTGGAGTTCACCATCGACGCCGATGCGTTCCAGCTCGGGCAGGTGCTGGCACCGCCGCCCGAGATGGTGCTCGAACTCGAACGCATCGTCCCGACCGGGGCGATGGTGATGCCGTTCGTGTGGGCAATCGGCGACGAGTATCACACGTTCGAGGAGCGCGTCCGGTCGCATCCGGCCATCAGATCGCTGACCTCGCTCGATCGGTTCGGGGACCAGGGGCTGTATCGGCTCGAGTGGCACGGCGCCCCGACGGACCTGATCGCAGCCTTCGAACGGTCGGAAGCCGTCATCCTCGAGGCGCGGGGGGACGAGACGTGGGAGTTCCGACTCCGCTTTTCGGATCACGATGCCCTCTCGACCTTCCACGAGACCGTCCGCGACCTGGATCTCCCGATCCGTGTCGACCGAACCTACACCCTGCTCGAACCGTTCGAACAGGGACGGCCGCTCGATCTGACGCCAGAGCAACGGGAAGCGCTCGTCCTCGCGGTTCGGCGGGGCTACTTCGCGTCCCCGAGCCGGGTGGAGCTCGACGAACTCGCCGGCGAGCTCGGGATCAGTCGCCAGGCGATCTCGAAGCGCATCCGGCGAGGCAACGAGAAGATCATCGAGAGCGCCCTGCTGTCCTCGACCCCGGATACCGACTGACAGCGGTTCTGATCGCGGTTTCTCGGCCCCGTTCGGGGAACGTCACCCAAGTTCGCGGGGCACGGCCCCTTATAAACGAGTTTCCCAGTCAACCGCGAACCGTATCCAGTAGTGGGGAGACGAAGACAGGGAATGGCGATTAATTTCGGCGTAAGCGGTCTCTCACGGAGAAGACATCGGAGCGGGTGGGGCCAGTCGACGGTACGGACACGGCCGGTGGCTCCGCTGCCTCCCGGAGGAACCGAACGATGACCGACGAGGACGTCCCGGAGTCGGGGAACTTCACCCGGAGACGGGCCCTCCAGGTCGTTGCAGCGGGCGGTGCCGTCGGCCTCGCGGGGTGCTCGAACCCCGATACCCCCTGTGACCTGACACTCTCGAAGGAACACTCGGGCGATCCGGTCACGTACGGGGGGACGACCGAGTTCGAGATCAGCGTCTGCAACGAGGGCGACGAGGAGTGTACCGACGGCGTGACCGTCACCGACGACCTGCCGAGCGGAACGACGTTCGACTCGGTCGGCGGGAGCGGCTGGACGGCCAGCGAGAGCGGCGGTGTCGTCACGTGCGAACACCCGAACGCGAACGGCCTCGGCGGCGGTGACTGCCTGCCGACCCTGACGCTGACCGTCGAGGTCGGGCAGCCGGACGAGGTCGGCCCCGAGATGGCCAACTGCGCCACCGTCGAGCAGGGCGACCCCGATACCAGGAGCAAGACGGACTGCGTCAAGGTCCCGGTCGAACCGCCCGAGGGCGAGTGCGACCTGGCGATCTCCAAGCGGTACGGTGCCGACACCGTCACCGAGGGGAGTGCTGCGACCTTCCAGATCGAGGTCTGCAACGAGGGCGACGGCGTCTGTACGGACCCCGTCACCGTCGTCGACGGCCTGCCGAACGGTGTGACGTTCGATACGGGGGCTGGCTCCGGATGGTCCGTCACCCAGAGTGGCGGCTCCGTCGTCGCGACCCACGCCAACGGCGGCGGGCTCGACGCAGGGGAGTGTCTCCCGATACTCGAGCTGACCCTCGGTATCGGACCGATATCCGAAACCGGTGACGCGATCCGCAACTGTGCGAGTCTCAAGGTCGACGACGCGAACGACGCGAACGATGTCGACTGCGTGATCGTGCCCGTCGACCCGGGCGAACTCGAGGGCGAGTGTGACCTGGCGATCTCCAAGCGGTACGGTGCCGACACCGTCACCGAGGGGAGTCCCGCCACTTTCGAGATCGAGGTCTGCAACGAAGGGGACGAGGTCTGTGAAGACGAGGTGACGGTCGTCGACGGCCTGCCGGCCGGCGTGACGTTCGGTTCGGGGAGCGGCACCGGCTGGAGTGTCAGTCAGAGTGGCGGCTCCGTCGTCGCGACCCACGACAACAGCGGTGGGCTCGACCCCGGCGAGTGTCTCCCGGTGCTCGAGCTGACCGTCAACATCGGCTCGATGTCCGTCACCGGCGACGCCATCCGCAACTGCGCGAGCCTCAAGGTCGCGGATTCGAACGCCGCGAACGACCGCGACTGCGTGAGCGTGCCCGTCGAGCCCGGCGAACTCGACGGCGAGTGCGACCTGGGGATCAGGAAGACCTCCAGCGCGGACGCCGTGACCGAGGAGTCGGGGGCTACCTTCGAGGTGACCATCTGCAACGAGGGCGACGGGATCTGCGACGAGCCGGTGACGGTCGTCGACGGACTCCCCGGCGGCGTGAGCTTCGAGACGGGTGCCGGCACCGGCTGGAGCTTCGGCGAGAACAACGGGACCGTGACGGCGACCCACGCCAACGGCGGTGGACTCGACCCCGGCGAGTGTCTCCCGACGATGGAGCTGAACGTCCAGATCGGCGCCATCGAGGAGACGGGCGACCAGATCCGCAACTGTGCCAGCATCGAGGGCACGGATGCGAACCCCGACAACAACCAGAACTGCGTGAGCGTGCCCGTCCAGCCCGCCGCGGGCGAGTGCGACCTGGCGGTCACCAAGACCCACGCCGGTGGCGGCGTGGTGACCGCGGGCGAGCCCACCGAGTTCGACATCGTGGTCTGTAACCAGGGTGACGGCGACTGCGACGAGGAGGTGACGCTCACCGACGACCTGCCCGACGGCCTGACGTACACCTCGGCGAACGGCACCGGCTGGAGTGTGAACCAGAGCGGCGGCGTCGTCACCGCGACGCACGGGAACGGCACTGGGCTCGCGCCCGGGGACTGCCTCCCGGCGCTGACCCTGGCGGTCGATGTCGGGTCGATCGACGAGACCGGCGATCAGATCCGCAACTGCGTCAGTATCGACGGCAGCGACGTGAACGCGAGGAACGACCGCGACTGCGCGGTCGTGACCGTCACGCAGCCGGTCGAGAGCTGTAACGGCCTCACGGTCGAGAAGCTGGCCGCGACACAGTTCACCTACGGCGCGCAGGAGGAGTACGACATCACGGTCTGTAACCCGACGGACGCACAGTGTGACAGCCAGGTCACCGTGACCGACGACCTGCCGGACGGGATGTCGTTCGTCTCCGCCGCCGGAAGCGGCTGGACCGTCTCGGTGAGCGGTGGCGTCGTCACCGCGACCCACCCCAACAACGGGGCGCTCTCGCCCGGGAGCTGTCTCCCCACCCTGACGCTGACCGTCGATGTCGTCCCGGCAGCACAGTTCCCCGGCGGCTCGGACGCCGTCCAGAACTGCGCGCAGCTGGTCGTGGACGGCGCGGTGGTCAACGAGGGCTGTGTCACCCACGTGATCACGAACAACTGACGACGCGCTCGGGCCGTCGCCAATCGGTCCCCGCGACCGAGCACTCGCGGGGGAGATGGCCCACGCCCCGTCACTCCTCCAGCCGGCGCTGCCACTCCTGCACCCGCGAGAGCAGGTCCACCGGCGACGTATCCTCGATATCGACATCTTCCAGTTCCGTCAGCACGGACTCGGTCGTCGGGTCAAGGGCCTCCGGATTGTCCCCACCATCAGCCGCCGCAGCGTCCTCCCTGAACTCCCCGCCGCCGAGGTCGAACACCGCCTGCACGGTCTCGTCGGGGCTCGTCTCCGACCCTGAGCCCTTCGCCTCGATGGCCTTCTCCTCGCGGAGCCGGTCCAGCACGTCTCGCGAGCGCTCGACCACGGGCGCGGGGACGCCCGCGAGGTTCGCGACGTGGACGCCGTAGGAGCGGTCGGTCGCGCCGTCGCGGACGGTCCGGAGGAACGTCACGTCACCGTCGCGTTCCTCCGCCGCGACGTGGACGTTCTCGACGCGGGGCAGGTGCTCGGCGAGGCTCGTGAGCTCGTGGTAGTGGGTTGCGAACAGCGTCTTCGCGCGGACCTCGTTGTGGAGATACTCCGTCGCCGCCCAGGCAATCGAGATGCCGTCGTACGTCGCCGTCCCCCGCCCCACCTCGTCCAGGATTACCAGGGAGTCCTCGGTCGCGTTGTGCAGGATGTTCGAGAGCTCCTGCATCTCGACCATGAACGTCGAGCGGCCCTGCGCGAGTTCGTCGAGCGCCCCGACGCGCGTGTACACTCCATCGACCAGCCCCACGCGCGCCTCGCGGGCGGGCACGAACGATCCGACCTGCGCGAGCAGCGTCACCAGGGCGGCCTGGCGCATGTACGTCGACTTCCCGCTCATATTCGGGCCCGTCACGAGCAGGAACCGTCGGTCACGGTCCAATCGCAGGTCGTTGGGGACGAACTCGACGGACTGCTCGACGACCGGGTGGCGGGCCGCGCGCAGGTCCAGCACGTCCTCGTCGGTCAGCTCGGGCCGGGTCCAGTCGTTGCGCACGGCGTGCTCGGCCAGCGAGCAGAGCGTGTCCAGTTCCGCGAACGCGCGGCCGACGGCCTGCAGCAACTCGGCCTCGGCACCGACCTGCTCGCGCAGGTCGCGGAAGACCTCCGCCTCGAGGTCCCCGCGTTGCTCCTCGAGGCGCATGATCTCGCGTTCGCGCTCCTCGAGTTCCTCGGTGACGAACCGTTCCGAGTTCTTCAGCGTCTTGATGGCCTCGTAGTGCTCCGGCACGTCGTCGCTCTCGGACTTGCCGACCTGGATGTAGTAGCCGTCCGTCTTGTTCCGGCCGACGGAGAGGTGGTTCAGGCCGTGCTCGCGCTGCTCGCGGTCGGCCAGGGTGTCGATCCACTCTGCGGCCTCGTCGTGACGCTCCACGAGTTCGGCCAGTTCCTCGTCGTACTCTGGGCGGATGAGCCCGCCCGCTGTCAGCGACTTCGGCGGGTCGTCCGCGAGCGCGGCCTCCAGTTCCTCGCGCACCTCGCGGGCACCGTCCCGGTCGAGGTCGGTGAACAGGTCCGCCACGGGCGAGTCCGCAAGCCGCGGCGACGACTCGACGGCCTCGACCAGCGCCGGCAACTCGGCGAGCGTCTCGCGCACCCGCAACAGCGCGTCCGGGCCCGCACTGCCCGACGCGGTCCGCGAGGCCAGCCGTTCGAGGTCGTAGGTGCCGTCCAGCGTCTCGCGCAGGCGGTCACGGGCCATCGCGTCCGCGGCGAGCGCGGCGACCGCCCCTTGCCGCCGTTTCAGCTCCGCGCGGTCGCGCCGGGGGCGCCCGAGCCACTCCTTCAGCAAGCGCCGGCCCGCGCTGGTCTCCGTGTGGTCGAGGGTGTCGAACAGCGACCGGCCGTTGCCGGTCATCGGCTCCGTGAGTTCGAGGTTGCGCTGGGTCGTCGCGTCGAGCGAGACGTGGTCGTCGGGCGTGTACGCGTGCAGCCGCGAGACCGACGCCAGGGCGCCCGCGCCCGTCTCCGCGACGTACGCGAGCGCGGCGCCCGCCGCCTGGATGGCGGCCTCGCTATCGAGCCCGACGCTATCGGCCGTCGCGTCGCCGAACTGCTCGCGGAGGGTGTGCTTCGCTCGGCCGGGCGCGAACGCCTCGGCGTCGTGGAGCGTGAGGCGTGTCTCGCCGCCGTCGGCGCCGAGCGACTCGCGCAGGCGTTCGAGCAGTGCGTCGTCGTTGCGCGCGTCGGGGCCCGGGAGCACCTCGGTCGGCGCGAACCGGTAGCACTCGGTCAGGGCGCGTGATTCCGCTTCGGGTCCGGAGACGGCGGTCGCGTGGAACCGGCCCGTCGTCACGTCGAGGAAGGCCAGCCCGACGGTCGGCTCGGACCCGCTCTCGCCCCGGACGAGCGTCGCGAGGTACTGGGCGTCGTCGCCGGAGGGGTCCAGCAGCGTCCCGGGCGTGACGACCCGGTCGACCCGGCGCTCGTGACCGTCGTCGACGGGATGCTGGTCGGCGACGGCGACCCGATACCCGCGCTCGACCAGCGCCTTCAGGTACGGCGCGAGGTCGTCGACGGGGACGCCGGCCATCGAGTAGTTCTCGCCGCCCGACGAGCGCTGGCTCACCTTCAGGTCCAGTTCCTCGCCGACCAGGCGGGCGTCCTCACCGAAGAACTCGTAGAAATCTCCCATCTGCATCGCCAGCACGTCCGCCTCGGCCTCTCGGCGTAGCGCGAAATACTCGCCGACGATGCCCGACGCTTCGGTCGGTTCGCCCGTACCGAACCAGTCCTGCTCCCCGTCCTCGTCGTCGGGCGAATCGGTCATGGCAGTGGGGTGGGCGGGCACCCAGGGAAAGGGTTCGGGTTCCGCGGCGGACGTAGACCGGACGCGATGTGACCGCACCGGAGGTGGACCCGCAGCGGCGAAGCCGCGAGGGAAGTAGACTGGACGCGGGGAACCGCAGTGGTATCGAGAGTACGTCCGTCAGTACGTCTCGACGGCCGCCTTCGCAGTCTCGGCCTCCTCGTCGGTGAGGAACCCCGCGACGAACGCCGGGTCCGGACCCCGCGAGAGCCGCCGCAGCGTCTCCTCCATCGTCTCGTCGTCCCGGTTGTGGGCCTTGACGTACCGATGGAACTCGTCGGACACCCGGACCGTCTTCGACATGCGTATCTCTCGATATACGAACGTGATTGATGAAAACCGTTGTGCCGGTGACGGGTCGTGCTACTTCCAGATCGCCGTCACGACCACGTCGTCGGTCGTGACGGTCTCGAACCGGTAGCCGCGGTCGTCCAGCTTCGGGTAGAGGTGTTGCGGTGCGCGGTCGTTGAACTGTACGAGGACCGTCTCGTCCGGGAGGTCGACGAGCCGCTCCAGCGTCTCCTTCAGCGGCGTCGGCGGGCCCGCCTCGACGTGGTCGAGCCGCTCTCGCGGCCGGTCGGTCGGTGCGTGCTCGAACTCCGGCAGTCGCCTGGCGCGTGACATATCCGGGAACAGGCAGCCACACCTCCTCGCGGTTGCCCCGAACGTGTTCGGGAGGTCAGTCGACCACGTACGACTGGTACTCGCCCCGCGTCCGCACGTCCACGAAGCGGTGCCGACGGCCCTCGCCGGCGGTGCCCATCGCCGACGGGTCCGGACCGTCCGAGTCGTACACCTCGTTGGCGCCCCGGAGGCCGTGGGCCGCGAGTTGCTCGCGGATGCCGTCGGGCAGCTCCGCATCCGGCTCGACCGTCACCACCAGCACCCGGTCGGTGAAGCTCTTGGCCAGCCACGCGTCCGCGACCACCGGCTCCTCGGCCACGTCGGCGGCCAGCTCGCGCAGGTCGGCGCCACGGTCGGTCGTCGTGGTCATCACGCGAACGGTCGCCGGCCACCGGCGAAGGCATCATCCCGAATATATTCGGGAGGACGACCGAACAGGAGGCGGAATCCGCGAATACGGTGGGGAATACCGCGATATCTCGGAGGATGTGGGTTTAGTATCCCAATTGCAATCGGGAATCAATCCCCACTGGCGAAATCGACACTCTCGTGTTCGGGACCGGGCAGCGGCCCGTCGTAGCCCTCGGGCACGTAGGAGCAGAGCGGGTCGCTGGCGAGCGGGTCGCCGGTGTGGGCGTAGGCGCGCGACCGGCTCCCCCCACAGACGCCGCGGAACTCGCAGGCCCCGCACTTCCCGGAGAGCGCGTCGCGGTCTCGGAGGCGCCGGAACAGCTCCGATTCGCGGTAGATGTCGACGACGGACTCCTCACGGACGGTGCCCGCGGATTCGGGGAGGAAGCCGGACGGGTAGACCTCGCCGACGTGGCTGACGAACGCGAAGCCGTCGCCGGCGACGATGCCGGTCCGGCGCTCCATCGCCCCGTTCGGGGTGGTGGGCGGGGTCTGCCTGTCCGACTCGCCGACGCGCTCGCGCAGCCGCTGTATCGCGACCCGCCGGTAGGACGGCGCCTCCGTCGTCTTCACCGCGAACGGGGCGTCGTCGTTCACGTCGTGGAGCCAGTTCATCACGCGCTCGGCGCGCTCGGGCGAGATGGAATCCAGGGCCGTGCCCCGGCCGACCGGGACGAGGAAGAACACCGACCAGAGCACCGCCCCCAGCTCGCGCACCAGCTCGCGGATGGCCGGCAGCTGGTCGACGGTCTGGGCACAGACGGTGGTGTTGACCTGGAGCGGGAGGCCGAGCTCGCGCGCGTGCTCGGCCGCGCGGACGGTCGTCTCGAAGCTCCCCGCCTCACCCCGGAAGGCGTCGTGGCTCGCGGCGTCGCCGCCGTCCAGGCTGAGTGCGAGCCGCTGGAGCCCGCGCCCGTGGAGGATGGCCAGCATCTCGCGGTCGAGCCCGTCGGTGCCCGACGGCGTGAGCGTCATCCGGCAGCCGGCGTTGGTCCCGTACCGGACGAGTTCGGGGATGTCCGGGCGTTTCATCGGGTCGCCCCCGGAGAGGACGACGAGCTGGTCGTCGCCGTCCGCCCCGAAGCGACCCGCCTCGTCGAGCAGTGCCTTCCCCTCCCCGGTCGACAGCTCCTGCGGGTGGCGCTCGGGCGTCGCGTCCGCCCGGCAGTGGTCACAGGCCAGGTCACACGCCTGCGTCACCTCCCAGACGAGGACGAACGGGCGACGGTCGGTGTCGAGGTCGGTCGGTCGCATGGGGGCGGGTACGGACCGGTCCCTACCAACGGTGCGGACAAGTCCCACACACTGGGAACCGGGGGTGAGATGTCGGGCGCCGGGTTGAACAGGGTCGGGGTCCACGGTCCGAGCAATGCCCCACGCCGAGCTGACGGTCACACTGCCGCCGGCGGTCTGGATCGGTGCAGTCTCCCGGGAGTTCCCGGACGCGACGTTCCGGGTGCTGTCCGCGGTCCCCCGCGACGAGGACGGGTTCGGGCTGGTCGATGTCCGGACCGACGACCCCGACGGCGTCCTCGCGTGGATGCGTGACGCGCCGGCGGTGACGGCGGTCGAGCCCATCCGGCAGGAGGCCGACGGTGTCGTCATCCAGTTCGAGACCTCGCAGCCGCTGTTGCTCGCGTCGGTGCAGGCCTCCGGCGTGCCGCTCTCGCTCCCCGTCGAGATCAGCGACGGCCAGGCACACCTGGAGCTGACGGCCTCGCGCGACCGCATCGCCGCGCTCGGGGAGTCGTTCGACGACCTCGGTGTCACCTACTCGCTGGACCGGCTGTACGAGTCCGTCGAGGCCGCCGCACCCCTGACCGAGAAGCAGCGCGAGACCCTGCTCGCCGCGCTGGAGCATGGCTACTACGACACGCCGCGGACGGCCACCCTCTCCGAGCTGGCCGACGAGCTGGAGATGGCGAACTCGACGCTGAGCGAGCTCCTCCACCGGGCCGAGGAGTCGGTGATCAAGGCGTTCGTCGCCGACCGGCTCGACACGGACCTCGACGTGGAGCCGCCAGGCACGTAGCCACTAACCTCCGACCGACCCTTCGACTGATTCTCCAGCCGGCCCTCCGGTCGACCCTCCGACCGTCACTCCCGGACGTGGACCCGGGTGACGAAGCCGCCACAGCCACACCGCTCGACGAACTCGTAGTCGAGGTCACGGGCGTCCAGCTCGGCGTAGAGGTAGCCCTCGGGATGGCCGTGGTCGCCGTGCGTGACGAGGTTGACGTGGTGACCGGGCGCGGTCCGTTCGACCGCCAGCAGCGCCGCGCGGACGAGGCGGTCGCGGTCGTCGGCGTGGACCGGCTGCTCCAGATTGACGGACCAGGAGCCGTCGTGGTCCTCGGCGAGCGCGGGGTCCGCGGGGTCGACGACGACGGCATCGTCCGGGTCGACCGCGTCGAGGTCGTGTGCGCGGTCGGCGCTCATCCCTCCACCTCCTCGGCCGGGAGCTTCGGAAGCGTCGCGACGAACTCCTCGATACCGCGGCGCTCCACCTCGTAGCCGTCGGCGTCGAACGACTCGACCTCGGCCTGGAACTCGTAGAACAGCGGTTGCGGGTCGTGGTCGTTGACGATGGTCAGCGCCTCGCCCGGCGGGACCTCGGTGAACGCCTCGTGGATGCGGTCGTGGCGCTCGGACGGCGGCAGGTCGCGGATGTCGAGTTCGGTGCTCATGACATCCCGAACTCCGACGGCCAGCGGCCTGGGCCTTCGCCCGAAGATGTTCGGGGGCGGGGCGTCGGCGACCCCGGGTCCGCGGGCGCTGCTCGGCTCGCCGCCCCGTTCGCACACTCGGTACACTGCCCTTCCGTTCCGGAGAGTTGTTTACACTATCGGGTAATGATCCACATATCTGCTTACGCTGTTTAATCCGAAGGTCATTTCAGTTGACGGTTCCTATACGGGTGTAGTGATGGCTTCCCTGATACCCCCCGTTGCGCGGGCCGCGTGGCGTGCCCCCAGCGGCGCACAGCCGGGCACAGGTGCGGCGCGATACCCGGGGTGGGTAGCATGATCGAAGGGCGCCGTGCCCCGTCGTCGGGCGGTCGATGGGGTCCGTCGGTTCGCGAGGCGTTCGAGGACGAGTACGGCCGGGAGATACGGTTCCGACCGTACGAGCCGAGCGACCGCGACGCGCTCGTCGGGATGTACGAGTCGTTCGACCCGGCCCAGCGCGCCCAGGGGATTCCCCCGGTCCGGACGGACAGCATCGAGTCGTGGCTCGACAGCGTGCTGGACGGTCCCTCCGTCCTGGCCTGGCACGGGGACCGTGTCGTCGGGCACGTCGTGTTCGTCCCCGACGGGGACGGGAGCCACGAACTCGCGATATTCGTCCACCAGGCATATCAGGAAGCCGGCGTCGGCTCGCGGCTCCTCGATGCGGGCCTCGACCACGCGCGCGAGCAGGGTGTCGCGTACGTCTGGTTGCTGGTCACCTGGGGGAACACGCGAGCGCGCGGCCTCTACGAGAAGTCGGGGTTCACCGTCGATGACCCGACCGGCAGCGACCTCCGGATGTCGAAGCGGCTCTGACAGTCTTCAACGGTCCCCCCATTCGCCTTCCTTCTGTCGCCGCCTCAGTCGGCTACCCCGCCATCGCCCGTTGGCGTGTCGGGACCGGCGCGCTCGGCCGGCGTGAGATAGCACTGCGGGTCCGTCGCTGCGATGTCGCCGGTCACGGTCAGCGCACGTAGCCGTGAGGCCCCGCGGCAGATGTCGGCGTACGCACACGACCGGCACTGCTCGCCGAGGCTGTCGGGGCGGTCGCGCAGACGGCCCAGCAGGGGGTTCGACTCGTCGTCCCAGATGGCGCCGAACGGACGGTCGCGCACGTTGCCGAGACTGTAGGACTGCCAGAACTGCGTCGCGTGGACGTTCCCCAGGTAGTCGATGTCCGCGACGCGCTCGCCGGCCGGGTCGCCGCCGTTGCGCTCGAGATGGCGCCGGACCCGGCGGGCGCGCTCCTCGCCGAACGCCTCGCGCGCGTACTCGACGAGGTACGCGGCGTCACAGTAGTTGCCCACCAGGAGCGTCTCGATGCCGGCGCCAGAGTGGTACTCGCGGGTCAACTCGACCAGCTCCGTGATGGCCTCGCGCCGGCGCTCGGGAGTGAGGTCCGCCTCGGGAACCCCACGGCCGCCGTAGGCGAGGTGGTAGAAGCAGAAGCGGTCGACGCCCACGTCGGTCAGCAGGTCGACCACGTCGGCGATGTCGTCGACGGTCTGCTCGGTGACGGTGTAGCGGAGGCCCGTCTTCAGGCCGGCGTCGAGGCAGGCCTCGATGCCCCGGACCGCGGCGTCGAAGGCGCCCGCCTCCCCCCGGAAGGCGTCGTTCGTCTCGCGGCCGCCGTCGACGGAGATACCGGCGTACGCGAGGCCGGCGTCCCGCAACTCGCGGGCCCGTTCGCGGGTCAGCAGCGTCCCGTTGGTCGAGAGGACGGGTCGCAGGCCGGCATCGCTCGCGTGCGCGACGAGTTCGGGCAGGTCATCGCGGACCAGCGGCTCGCCGCCGGAGAACAGGACGACCGGGACGCCGTAGTCGGCGAGCTCGTCGAGTAGCGCCTTCCCCTCCGCTGTGGTGAGTTCGCCGGGCGCCGAGCCGCAGTCGGCGCCGGCGTAGCAGTGCGCACACGAGAGGTTGCACTGCTTGGTCGTGTTCCAGACGACGACCGGGCGTTGCTGGCGGCGCTCGCGGATCTGCTCGGCGTCGGAGTCGGCGCCGTACCGGAGCCCGTCGCCCGCCGCGTCGAGGTCGTAGAGGAGTTTGCTGACCGATATCACGCTATCTCACCTCCCGAGTCGTCGGCCGTGTGTCGGCCGCCCCCTCCTCGTCCGCTTCCCGGTAGTCGCTCCCGAGGTCGCGCTCGGTGAACCGGGCCATCTCGTCGGCCGGACAGCACCACAGCGTCGTCGCCTCCGGGAACAGCCCCATCGCGCGTTCGTGGGCGGCCTCGGCGCTGGGTGCCGTCACGCTCCCGGCGTGGCGGAGCGGCTCCGTCGGCGATTCGCACAGGAACAGCTCCCACTCCGGCTCGCCGTCCGACCGCGGCGCCGTGACGGCGCGCCGCCCGTCCGGAGTCAGCTCGCTGCCCGCCGCCGGTGACCGGTCGAGTTCGTCCGTCATCACACGGCCGGAAGGCCCGAATCCCCCTTGACCCCGCTACCGACTCCCACGGCGTGGGAACGGGTCGGAGTAGCCATCTTTTCTCGATACTGCCTGGGTGATGCTCACAGATACGCCGATATCGTGTCAATCTGTCTGTATGGGGTACTCTGTCGCGGATAACTCCTTTCCGAGCGGCGTGGATACGACGACCAGTGTGGCACTTGTCCCGGGTCCTTCCCGGGTGGCGAGCCGGGTTCGACCGGAAATAGAGGGGTGACGGCCGGGACGAGGGCGCTGACCGCCCGGCTCACTCGTCGTACGTCCCGCCCTCCAGGTAGTACTCGACGCGGTCGCGGGTCGCCGCGGCGGCCTTGACGAACTCGACGACCCGCTCGCCGTCCTCCCAGCGGTCGTCGATTATCTCCACCGAGAGCCCCTGCTGGCCGAGGTGGTACAGCAACGCCTCGACGGTATCCGGGTCGCCGCGAACGGTGTGGCGCTCGCCGACCGGTTCGTCGGACGCCACGTCGTGGATGGTCTCGACGAACGGGAGGAGTATCGACTCCCCGAGGTCGTGGGCCCGCTCGCGGACCCGCTCGTCGTCCTCGTCGAACTCGGCGGCCTGGAACGCCTCGCGGACGATGCGCGAGAAGACGAAGTCCTGCCCCAGATCGAACGGGAGCGAGAAGGCGTACGCCAGTTCGTCGTGGTGCTGTGCCTCGGTCGTGTACTTCACCATCGAGCGGCCGTCGGCGGCCTTCAGCACGACGCCCTCGCGGCCGGCCGCGTCGAGGTCGGCGATGGCCTCGCGGACCACCTCGACGGCGGCGGCCGGCTCCGCGCTGCCGAACAGCCGCGGCTGGGCGAAGCCGTACCGGTCGCAGAGGTCGCGGCGCTCGGCGACCGGCAGCGGCACGCCGGCGGCGCGCTCGCGGACGCCGAAGACGCGGAACGCGTTCGTCTCGATGCCGTCGTAGTCGTGAGTCGTGTACGGCGTCTCGGGGCCGACGAGTTCGGCACACAGCATCCGCCCGGGGTGGTCGTCGAAGAAGGCCGCCGTCTCCAGCCGCTCGCGGGCCAGCGCGGTCGTGTACGGGCAGACGTGCCCGCCGCGCGTGAACGCGAGGACCGTCGTCCCGTCGGCAGCCTCGGCGTCACCATTCGCCTCATCAGCCGTGTCCACGCGGACGATGCGGACGTTGAACCCGTCGAGTTTCTCCTCGACGTGGATGGTCTCGTCGGGGTCGAACACGGACCGGAGGCCGGCGTCGAGCGCGAGGACCCGCGCGACGCTCGGATAGCCCCGGACGACGGTGCCGTCCCCGAGCACGACGGTCCCGCGCTCGACGCCGTGTCGGGTGTCCGACAGCGCGTGGTACGTCCGCCCCTCGAACTCGCGCTCGCGGAAGTGCTCGAACAGCTCCGCGGGCTCGTCGGCGGTCGAGTCCAGCCGGTCGAACCACGCTTCGTCCATGTCCCAGGGGAGGCCACAGCCGCTGAAAAGTAACGGGGGTGGTTCCCAGGGGACGTGGGACGACCGACCGCAGGCCGCCCGGAGCACCCCTGGGGCGGGGTGATACCTTTGTACACCGGCCCGCAACCCCCAGGTATGCCCGGCGACCTCCCGCGCCAGCAGTTCGTCCTCGATACGTCGCTGTTCATCACGGAGGAGATCCGCGAGGACGAGGAGTCGCTGGAGGACGCGGTGCTCCGGCTGCTGGACCTGGTGGCGACCGCACGGCTCGAGCTGAACATCTCCTGTTACATGCCGCCCTCCATCCACGACGAGCTGACGACGATGCTCCGTGACCGCGAGGTGAGCGAGGAGGTGTTCGAGCGGCTCGACACCTGGGTCGTCCGCAAGAGTCCGGACCGCTATGGGGTCACCATCCCGGCGGACATCGTCTACGAGTTCATCGACGAGATGTCCGGGCGCGTCGACCGCGGGCTGCGGGTGAGCGAGGAGGCGCTCCGCGAGGTCGAACAGCTCGACCCCGACGCGCTGGCGGCCGAGGGCAACGACTACGTGACCGAGGCCGACCGCATCCTCTCGAAGATGCGCGACAAGTACCGCCGGGCGCTCCGCCAGGGGGTGCTGGACTCGCGCGAGGACTTCGACCTGCTCATCCTCGCTCGCGAACTCGACGCCGGTGTCGTGACCGAGGACCGCGGCATCGTCAGCTGGGCCGACGAGTTCGGTCTGCGCTACGTCCGGGGCGGGCGCTTCCCGACGCTGCTGGAGGAGTACCTCCGGGCGACCGGTGCCGATGGGGAGGCCGAGTGACGGGCCGGAACGGGGAGCCCGGCTCCGGGGGTGCTCGTCGACGGGCCCGTTGGCCCGTCCCGCCTAGCTCAGGTCGAAGTACTCCGCGGCCGTCTGCATGTCCTTGTCCCCGCGGCCACAGAGGTTGACCAGGAGCGTGTCGTGGCGGTCCTCCTCGGCCAGTTTGCAGGCGAGCGCGATGGCGTGGCTCGGCTCCAGGGCGGGGATGATGCCCTCGGATTCGCTGAGTTCGCGGAACGCGGCCATCGCCTCGTCGTCGGTGATGCCGTGGTACTCGGCGCGGCCCAGCTCCTGTAGTGCGGCGTGCTCGGGGCCCACGGCAGGATAGTCCAGCCCCGCGGAGACGGAGTGGTTCTCCGTCTCTTCGTCGATGACGCGGGTCTTCATCCCCTGGAACACCTGGGGTTCCTCGCGCTCGGTGGCCGAGAGCGGTGCGGAGTGCTGCCCGGAATCGAGTCCCTTCCCGGCGGGCTCGGCGCCGTAGAAGGCCACGTCGTCGTCCTTGAACGCGTGGAACAGGCCGATGGCGTTGGAGCCGCCGCCGACGCAGGCGACGCAGGCGTCGGGCAGGTCACCGTGCAGTTCCTGGACCTGCTCGCGGGCCTCCCGGCCGATGACCGACTGGAAGTGCCGGACCATCCGCGGGAACGGGTCCGGGCCGACGGCGCTCCCGACGAGGTAGTGCGTCTCCTCGGTGTTCTCGACGAGGTCCTCCATCGCGGCGTCGACGGCCTCGGCGAGCCCCTCGTTGCCGCGCTCGACCGGCTCGACGTCGGCGCCCATCAGCCGCATCCGGAACACGTTCATCTCCTGGCGCTGCATGTCGTGGCGACCCATGTAGACCGTCGTGTCCATATCGAGGAGGGCGCCGACCATCGCCGTCGCGGTGCCGTGCTGGCCAGCGCCGGTCTCGGCGATGAGGCGCTCCTTGCCCGCCCGCTTCGCGAGCAGGGCCTGCCCGAGCGTGTTGTTGAGCTTGTGGGCGCCGCCGTGGAGCAGGTCCTCGTGCTTGAAGTAGATGTTCGCGTCGTAGCGCTCGCTGAGCGTCTCCGCGTGGAAGACGGGTGTCGGCCGGCCGCCGAAATGCTCCAGCAGGTACTCGAACTCCTGCTGGAACTCCTCGTCCTCTTTCAGCTGGTCGAACGCGCCCGCGAGTTCGGCGAGCGGCTCCTCCAGCGGCTCCGGGACGTGTCGACCGCCGTACCCCTCGAACGTGCCTGGGTCTGCCATACAGCGGGGGCGAGCGCACGGATGTAAAACCTACTGCCATCGGTAGTATCGTTCGCGCGGGCGCCCACACGTGTCACATCACATCGGGGTGGTGATTACGGCCTCGGGGGGCCATCACGGCTCCCGTGCCCGTCCACGTGAGGGTCTGACACCCTCGTTCCGCGTGCTCGACCTTCTGGATAAACACCCCGGTCTATTCGGGCAACAGCGCTACCGCCCCGGAGACGCACGTACGAGGTGAGTGCGGGGACCCGTCTCCGCCCGGGGCGCCAAGGCGGGGCCACCGCCACCGGTACCGTCCTCCCCTGTAACCTGCTCTGACATTCGTTGGTCTTCTCTGGTAATGAGTGGTTTCTATACCCAAACCTTATATGCGTCCGTGACATAGGATGGAGTACAATGGCAGACAGCAATTCCCCGTTCGGTATCGCGTTCGAGGCACAGCGCAGTGCGATCCGGACCGCCCAGGACGGTATCCACACGGCCGTCAACATCCAGCGCGACGTGAACGAGGCCTTCGTCGACTCCATCGAGCCGACCCGCGAGGTCTCCGAGAGCGGCGCCGACCTCGCCCGCTCCGGCGTGGAGGCCTACCTCGACGCCATCGAGGCGGCGCTCCCGAGCGACCAGGAGGTCGTCGGTGACCTCCGCGAGAGCATCGACGAGCAGCTCGACACCCTCGCCGAGAACCGCGAGGAGGCCGCCGACCAGCTGGAGGAGAACGTCCGCGACGGCGCCGACTCCGTCGACGAGTTCCTCGACGACTTCCTCGGGAACCTCGACGAGCAGGTCGACTCCCTCCTTGAGTCCAGCGAGGACCTCGAGGACCAGACCGTCGAGGCCCTGGAGGAGCTCCAGGACCAGATCGAGGAGCTGCAGGACGAGATCGAGTCCCGCGGCGACGAGTTCGAGGAGCAGGTCGCCGACCAGCTCGACGGCTTCCAGGAGAACTTCGAGGACGGCGCCGGCCAGCTGAGCGAGTCCATCGAGGACGCGACCGAGCAGCTCGAGGACGCCGCCGACGACCTGCAGCAGCAGGTCGACGAGGTCTCCGAGGACATCCAGAGCCAGGTCGACGACGTCTCCGAGGACGTCAGCGCCTGAACTCCGACACACGCTCCCACCTTCCCCTTCCTTCCCTGACTGCCGGGCACTCCGCCCGGCGTCGCTCCCACGCCCCAGCGGTCGCGCCGCCCGCGGGTCCAGCTGCTGTGCCGGGCGGCCCCCCGCCGTTCCGCACCGCCAGCCGTGACCTTTCTGTCCCCGCCCCCGCAGGACCGGGTATGAGCGACGACCCGGAGCGCGACCCGGAGGCGCCCCTCGAGGAGTGGAAGGAATCGATGCAGGACGAACACGAGCGGGCCATCGCCGAGCCCGACCCAGATGCCGACCATGATGTCGAGGGGGTCGTCCAGGTGAGCTACCGCGTCGGCTACGACTACGACCCCGACGAGGGGCTGGTCGTGGTCGAGGACGAGCAGGTCGACGAGCGCGGGGAGCCCGAGCTGCTGGGCTGTTCCTGTGGCGTCCGCGGGATGACCCGCGAGGAGGCCCGCGAGCACCTCGCGGCCGCGCGGGAGGACTGAGGGGGACCGGGCCGTCCCGCATCCTGCGGCCGCCCCGACGCTTTTTCGACGGCCGGCCGAACGCCCGCTCATGTCACTCGCCGACCACCTCACCGGCATCGTCCACGAACCGACCCAGACCGAGGGCGTGGGGTTCGACCTCACCGTCGACGCCGTCCACGCGGTCACCGCCCCCGGCGCCGTCGACTTCGTTGGCGGGGAACTCGAACCGGTCGAGACGACGCCGCTGGAGACGGTGAAGAACGACCCCGACGACGATTACGGCTGGTGGACGCTCTCGCCCGGGACGTACCTGGTCGAGTACAACGAGTCGCTGGACACGGACGAGCCGCTCGTCCTCCAGCCACGGGACGCGCTGGTCGAGCGGGGCGCCAGCCATCCCACGATGCACGTGACGGCCCTGCCACGCGTGCCGCTCTCGGTGCCCGAGGCGGGCCTGCACCTGAAGGAGAACGCGCGGGTGTCGACGCTGGTCGCGCCGGACGCGTAGCCGCCCCCCGACAAAGCACTTATCGGGCGACGGTCACCCATCCGCCATGCGTGGCCCGGCCGCCGTCGCGGTAGCGCTCGCGGTTGCACTTCTCGCGGGAGCGGTGCTCGGGCCGGCCGCGGCCAGTTCCCCGCCACGGCCCGTCTGTCCCGCCTGCGGCACGCTGTTCGAGCGGACGGCCGCCGACCATGGCGTCGACGTGACCGTCCACGAGAGCACGGCGCTCGTACAGGTCCACGGGAACGGCAGCGCCACCTGGACGATCTGCAACCGGCTGAACGCCACGGACGGCTTCCGTGAGGATCCGGACGCGCTCGACGCGACGGCTCGCGGGCTCGCCGACCGGGAGTACGGTCCGCCCCGGGACGCGACCCTTCGCGCCGCCCGGCCCCAGGGTGACACCGCCGTCGTCGTCCTGCACGACCCGGATGCCGCCGAGCGTCACGCGGGCCTGCTCGTCGTCGACTACCTCCACACCGGCGGTGACGGCACCGGAATCCGGCTCAACGCCGACCGGTTCTCGATTCGCGGGCCATCCGGGACGGTCGTCACGAACACGCCCGCGAGCGGCAGCGTGAACGGGTCGACGGTGACGTGGACCGGCTCCGTCGCCGGCCCCGGGTACGTGGGGCCGTCCCTCGACGGGTCGCCGTACGTCGCCTTCGGGGCGCCGTCCGACCGGGGACTCCGGACGGCCGCCGCACTCGCGCTCGCGACGCTCCCCATCGTCGTCGGGGCGCTCGGGCGGTTCGTCCTCGGTCAGACGCTTCTGTTCGCCGGCACCCTCGCGGTCGTGGCAGCCGCCGCCCACGGTCACGAGTTCGAGCGCGGTCCGGTGGCCTACGGTAGCGTGTTGGCTGCTGTCGGCGCCGCGGGCGCACTGCTCCCCGGCCTCGCGAACGGTCCAGGCTGGGTGTCGGTTCCCGCGCTCGCGGCCGTCGGCATCGGTCTCGCGGCGACACATCCGGCCGTCAGGGGGCGACAGTGGACGCCGGGACGCCTCGCGGCAGGCGCCGGCGTCGTTCTGGTGCTCGCCTCGGCCGTACTGTTCGCGCTCGAACACGCCATCGACGCGTACGACCCGTTCCGCGCGACGGCCCGGTCGCTCGGCCTGGCGCTCCCGTTCGCCGCGTGTCTGCCGCTCGGAGCCGCACTCCGTGGCAGCCGCCGAGAGATACTGGTCTGGGGCGGCGTCGCCGTCCTCGCGTTCGTCGTCACGACGCTGACGCTCGTGAACCCGGCCGACCCGCCCACGGGCCTCGGTGGCGGCCTCCTGCTGGTGTTCCTGTACGGCTTCGCCGTCGCGTTCCCGGTGCTGGGCTCGCTCGTCCTCGCGACCGGGTGGGCGCTGGCGTCTCGGGAACCAGGGTCCCCTTGGACAGCGTAGTGGGCGGGTATGTTGCGTATCCTGCTGTCGACCGGGACGTCCCCCGTCCGGCCCCGTTCCTCGTCTCACAGCTTCTCGGCATCGAGCGCCTGCTCCGTCCGGCGCTGGAGCTGCGAGAGTCGGCGGTCGACGGCGTTCGCGGTCGCCCCGGGGACGTTCCCCCGGGCCGACGACAGCGCCTCGCCCACCCGGTCGAGCCGCGTCGCGACGGCCTGGAGCTGCCGGTCGGCGCCCTGCCCGTCGCCCTGCTCGGCGCGTTCCAGCGCTCTGACCGCCGACCGTCGGACCGCGTCCAGCGCGGTCGCCAGCCCGCCGGCCGGTCCGGACGGTCTGGTCCGGTTCCCGCCGCCCTGCCGGTCGTCATCGCCGTCCGAACTCCCATCGTCCCCGTCGGCCGCGTCGATGACCGCGGCGCGGGTCTCGCCGGAGAGCGACCCGAGGAACCCCGCCAGCGAGGCCTTCCCCGTCCGGGGACGGTCGACGGTCACCGGTTCGTCCGCGTCCGGGTCGGGGTCGGGGTCGGGGTTGACCCGGAACGCGCCGACCTCGTCGTCGGCGTCCCGGACCTCGGCGGTGTAGGCCCCGTCGCGGTGGACGTACACCGCGTCGCGGCCGTCCAGCCGGCTGTCGTAGATGCGGCCGCCGAAGTCGTCCTCGACGGCGGCCCGCCGGAGGTCGTCGTCGGTCCCCTCCGTGTCGATGCGGAGCTTCCGTGCGTCCTCGTTGGCGACCATCGCGACCGTCCCATCGGCGCCCGCCGCGGTCGGCCCGTCGGCTTCGACGCGCTCGCTGTGGGGGGCGCGCCCGGCGCCGTTGACGGTCAGCCGGTGCTCGCCCGCGGGCACGTCCGCGACGATGGCGCCCTGGAAGGAGGGGACGGCGACGGGGTCGCTCTCGACGAGGGCGATGGATTCGACGGTCGGTTCCTCGGTCGTCACGCCCTCTCCCTCGGGGGCGTCACTGTCGGGGGTCACGTCCCGGACGGCGGCGACCAGCCGGGCCGCCGGGCCGCCCTCGCCGATGGCGTCGTAGCGCTCGGCCAGTGTCGCCCGGTGGTTGGGGTCGCTGATATCCGTCGCCGGGTTCCGGTAGCGGGACTGCTTCCACGGCGTGGCGGTGGCGGTGAGGTGGCTCGCGACGGCGTCCTCCACGAAGCCGGGCACGGCGAACTCGAAGCTCAGCTGTGGCCCGACGAAGGCGTCGATGTCCTCGGCCTCGGCCGTCGGCACGAGGTCGTACGTCGCATCGCCCTCGGGACCGAGCGCCAGGCCCGACCGCCGCTCGGGAAGCTCGGATGGCGGACTCGCCAGCTCCGTGAACGACCGGACGGTGAGCTCCGGTGGGGCGAGATGCCGTCGCTCGAACGCCGGCAGCTCAGGGTGCTCGTACACCGGTGCGTCGTCCAGTTCGGGGATGGCGTACGGCAGCCGGAACCCCTCGTCGCGGGGGAGTCCGTAGGCGACCGGGAGCTCCGCCAGTGCCTCGACCACGCCCAGGGTGGCGTTGGTCACGTCCGCGGCAGCCTCGCCCAGCGGCAGTCGCTGGAAGCTGTCGGCCAGCTCGTTCAGCGAGAGCGCGCTGGAGTGTGACCCCAGCTCCGAGAGGACCCGCGGCCGGCGCCCGGGGTCGATGAACTCGTTGTTGGGGACCGACCGCGAGTGCGCGCTCGCCACGTACAGCTGTGCTGTGTCCGTTTCGCCGTCGACGAAGACGTGGAGGGCCTCCCAGTCGTGCCAGTGGAAGTTGGTCGTGAACTGGTCGAACGCCGAGTACCACCAGAACTGGACCACCTCCAGCGGGGAGTCCCGGTAGCGCCGGCCGTTGTAGAACACCGTCGGTGCGGGGGGCGCGTCGGGCTCGTACGCCGCCAGATAGCCGTTCACCGCGTCGAACCCGGTGACGACCCGCTCGCCGTCCCGGTCGGTCGCGTACGGCCGGGGGTCGGTCGGGAACCAGGTCTCGTCGGCGTCGAACTGGAGCGTGGGGGCGAACCGTTCGGCCAGTTCGCCCGCCCGCTCCTCGCCCAGCGCCTCGGTCGCCGCCGTCGAGCCGCCGTCGCCGTTCCCGCCGAGCATCGAACAGCCCGCCAGCGTGCCGGCGCCGCCCGCGCCGGCGGCCGCGAGCAGGTCCCGCCGGGTCAGCGTATCACGCTCCATGTCTCCCGTTCTCGCGGGAGCGGTATGCACTTACTGGCCGGCCCCGTGGTGCCTCCGACCGTAACGACCACCTTTCCCCCCACCTTTCCCCCGTCAACAGTGCCCGAGATCCACGAACTCGACGCGGCGACGGTGGACCGCATCGCGGCCGGCGAGGTCGTCGAGCGACCCGCCAGTGCGGTGAAAGAGCTGGTCGAGAACGCCATCGACGCCGACGCTTCCCGCGTCGAGGTGGCCGTCGAGGCCGGCGGCAGCGACGGCATCCGGGTCTCGGACGACGGCGTCGGGATGACCCGCGAGGCGGTCGAGCGCGCGGTCCGCGAGCACACCACCTCGAAGATACGGGACGTCTCCGACCTCGAATCCGGCGTCGGGACGCTCGGCTTCCGCGGCGAGGCGCTCCACGCCATCGGCGCCGTCTCGCGGTTGACCGTCCGCACGCGCCCGCGGAGCGACCGCGACGACCTCGCCGACGACGCGGCCGAGACGGGCACGGAACTCGTCGTCGAGGGCGGCGAGGTCACGAGCGTCGAGCGCGTTGGCTGTCCGGAGGGGACGACCGTCGAGGTGGCGGACCTGTTCTACAACGTCCCCGCGCGCCGGAAGTACCTCAAGCGCGACGCCACCGAGTTCGCCCACGTCAACCGCGTCGTCGCGGGCTACGCGCTCGCGAACCCGGGGGTGGCGGTCTCGCTGACCCACGACGGCCGCGAGACGTTCGCCACGCCCGGGCAGGGCGACCTGCGCGGCGCGATGCTCGCGGTGTACGGCCGCGAGGTCGCCGAGGGCACGGTGCTGGTCGGTGGGGGCGGCGCGGACCCGACGAGCGATGCCGCGCGGGCGGCTGCCCGTCCCGACGATGCCCCGGCCGACGCCGACCCGGACGGCCCGCTCGACGGCATCTGTGGCCTCGTCAGCGACGCCGAGACGACCCGCTCCGGTCGCGAGTACCTCAACGTCTACGTCAACGGCCGCTGGGTCACCGCCCGCGCCGTCCGCGAGGCCATCGTGGAGGCGTACGGTGGACAGCTCGCGGGCGACCGCTATCCGTTCGCGGCCCTCTTCCTGTCGCTGCCCGCCGACGAGGTTGACGTGAACGTCCACCCGCGCAAGCGCGAGGTCCGGTTCGCCGACGAGGAGGGCGTCCGCCGGCAGGTCAAGCGCGCCGTGCGCTCGGCGCTGCTGGAGGCGGGACTCGTCCGCTCGTCGGCGCCGCGCGGGCGCTCCCAGCCCGAACAGACGGAGATCAGCCCGGAGCGCGCCGTGCTGGAGTCGGACTCGCTGGCGGGGACCGGCGACGAGCCACGCCGTGTCGACGACGGCCGCTGGGTGGCCGAGGAGACCGACACGGCGCCCGACCCGGGCGTTCAGGACCCCGGCCCGGACGCGGCCGAGCGGGAGGCCCGGACCGACACCGACCCCGGTCGCTGGCGCGTCGCCGAGAGCGACGGCATCGCGCCGACCGCCGCGCCCGACGTGGACGAGTCCGGTGACAGCTCGGCGGGCTCCGGGTCCGCGGCCTCCACGACCGGCGTCGGTCCCGGTGGCCGGACGGGGGCGGCGACTCCCGACGAGGACCGCAGCGAGGAGGCCGCTGCCGGTGCCCGGACCGCACCCGGTGCGGGCGCGGGGCCGGACGCCAGCGCGCCCGTGAGGGGCACCGCTTCGGGTGGAACGGGACCGACCGACGAGGGCCACGACCCCCACCGACGCTTCCGCGGTGCGACCGAGCAGCGGACGCTCGGTGGCGAGGCCGTCGACCGCTCGTTCGCGTTCGACCGGCTCCCCGGGATGCGGGTGCTCGGCCAGCTCTCGGAGACGTACCTCGCGGCCGAGACCGACGACGGCCTCGTGCTGGTCGACCAGCACGCCGCCGACGAGCGGGTCAACTACGAGGCGCTCCGCGAGCAGTTCCTCGACGGGCCCGTCACGACGCAGACGCTCGCGGAACCGGTCTCCGTGGCCGTCACGAGCGAGGAGGCCGAACTCGTCCGCGAGCGCGGCGCGGCGCTCGAACGCCTGGGCCTGTCGGTCGCGCTCGCGGACGAGGGGGACGGGGACGCGAGCCAGGTCGTCCGTGTCTCGGCGGTCCCGGCCGTTCTCGCCGACGCGATGGACCCCGACCTCGTCCGGGACCTGCTGGCCGACCTCGCCGCCGGCGACCCGGACGCGACCGTGACCGAGCGCGTCGATGCACTGCTGGGCGACATGGCCTGCTACCCCGCCATCAAGGGTAACGAGTCGCTCCGCGAGGGGACCGTGGTCTCGTTGCTGGAGGCGCTCGACGGCTGCGAGAACCCGTACGCGTGCCCGCACGGGCGCCCGACGCTCGTGGAGTTCGACTTCGGGGAGATCGAGGACCGCTTCGAGCGGGACTACCCCGGGCACTCCCATCGTCGGGCGTAGGGTGACGATGGTGCCCGTGGCTGGGTAGCCGAGGCTGCAACCGGGGTGGCCTCTTGTGCCTCCGGCGAGTGCGATGACCACCGACTGGCGACTGGAGGGCGGCAGTCGGGAACTGGCGGCTCTCGGCGAGCCTCAGTGTGTGTACGTTCGTCACCCCGCCGCCGGACGAGCCGGTCTGACCAGCCGGCGACGCGGCACCGGCGGCGGCGACCCGAGTCTGCCAGTGGCGACACACGCGACCGACCGCCCCAACTAAACCACCCGGGCGCCTTCCGCCGGGCATGACCGAACTCGTGACGTTCGGGGAGACCGGGCTCCGGCTCTCCGCGACTCCCGGCGAGCGGCTCGAGACGGCCGACCGGCTCCGCGTGCGCGCGGCCGGGCCGGAGAGCAACGCTGCGGTGGCCGCTCGCCGGACCGGGGTGGCGGCGACGTGGCTCTCGCGGCTGCCCGACACGCCGCTGGGCCACCGCGTGGCCGACGAACTCCGGGGGTACGACATCGATGTCGTCGTCGAGTGGGTCGACGCGGGCACCGAGGCCGACCGCGTGGGGCTGACGTTCGAGGAGCGCGCAGGCCCACCCCGCGGCGATGCGGCCGTCACCGACCACGCGGGCGCGGCGATGGCCGGCGTCTCGATGGACGACGTGCCGGTCTCGCGTGTCGAGGCCGCCGATGTCGCGTACACGACCGGCGCGACGCCGGCGCTCTCCCCGCGTGCCGCGACCGCGACCGCGCGCTACCTGAAGGCCGCGAGCGACGGGGGTGCGACCACCGCCCTCGACATCGCCTACCGGCCGGACCGCTGGGACGGGCCGGACGCGGCCTGCGAGACGCTGACGGAGTTCTTCCCGGCCGTGGACGTGCTCCTGACCAGCGAGGCGGACGCCGAGACGGTGCTCGACGAGGACGGTCAGCCCGCGGCCGCGGCGAACGCGCTCGCGGCCGAGCATGGGTTCGACACGGTCGTGGTCTACGGGGCGCGGGGTGCGACCGCGCTCCACGACGGGACCGTCCACGCGGTCGATGCCGTCGAGGCGGAGACCCGTGACGACGCCGGCGCGGCCGACGCGTTCGCGGGGGCCTTCTGCGCGGAACTGGCCGCGACCGACGACGTGGAGGCGGCGCTCCGGACGGGCGTCGTGACGGCCGCGCTCGCGCGGACCGTCGAGGGGAGCGTCCCGGCGGTCCGCCGGGACGAGATCGACCGACTCCTGGCGACGCTCGACGACTGACGGACGGTCCGCCCCGGCAGTTAACTGTCTGTTCAAATATACGATTGCTGCGGCGCATGCGGCCACCGGAACGAAATAGCACTTCAAAGGCCCGCTTATGGCCGCATTGCGGAGTGATATACGTTCGCAAGAATAGCCAGCAAGCTTATACATGGAACGACGAAACGGCTGGCTGTCATGAACTGGAAAGCACTCGTGGTCGCGGCCACACTGGTCGTCTCCGCCGTTGGGGCGCCGATGGCGGCCGCCGCGACGACGGATGCGGCCGGTCAGCAGGCGTCCGGCGATGTACAGAGCGGTACGTACGTCTCGTTCGAGACGGCTGACAGCGCGGTCGTGGACTACACGGTCAACGGGAAGACGGTCGTCGACCGGCTGAGCGTCCAGTCCACGTCCGAGGCGCGGTCCGGGGCCAGCGGTGGGCTCGGGGTCAGCGTCTCGGGGTCGGCCTTCGCCGGTGCGGGCCTGGACGTCGCGAGCACGTTCAGCGCCGACGCCAGCACGAGCGCCACCATCCAGTCCGAGAGCGGCGCGGAGCTCGTCGCCCACGACAACGACCGCGGTATCGTGGTCGTGAAGGCGAACGGCGAGAGCCACGTCGCCCGGTTCAACACCACCAGCGACTCCAGCGCGGCCCAGGAGTCCGAGAAGCGCGCCGTCGTCACGAAGGAGGACGGCACCACCGCGACGGTCATCGTCGTCGGCGAGGGTAACGTGACCGTCTCGGACAGCGGCAACGTCACGGCCCGGACTGCCGAGGACGGCCGTGTCGTCTACCGGCAGTACGAGGGCGAGCGAAACGACTCGGAGAAGCAGCAGGAGCGCATGATCGAGAACGGCACCGCGGTCGCCGAGGTGTACGTGCAGGCTGCCGGTGACGCCGCGAGCGACGCCGGCGACGCCGGCGACAGCACGCCGACGGACACCGCGACGGCAACGGCGACGCCGACCGAGGAGCCCAGCGAGGAGGCCGAGGAACGCAGCGCCGACGTCGTCCGATACAGCGAGGACACGACGGTCGAGGTGACCGAGAACGCCGCCGGCACGTTCAACGCGACGGTCGAGCGGGCCGAGAGCGAAGGGAAGGTCGTCATCATGAGCGTCTCGGAGGCCGCCTTCGAGAACGTGGAGAACGCCGAGGTCTACGTCGACGGTGAGGCGGCGGTCGAGGCCGATTCGTACGCCGAGGTCGAGAACGCCGCGGACGGCGGCGAGACCTCGAAGTACCTCGTGCGCTCCTCGAGCAGCGCGCAGGCCTCGACGGACGTGGTGGTCGGTATCAACCACTTCTCCGCGCGCGAGGTCTCGATGCAGGACGCGGACGCGGAGACCAGCGAGGGGTCCACCGCGACCGACGGCGGTAGCGACGACGAGGGCGGTGCCAACGCCACCGAGAGCGGTGGCCAGCCCGGCTTCGGCGCCGGCATCGCGGTGGTCGCACTCGTCGGTGCGGCCCTGCTCGCCCGCCGCCAGCGGTAGCCAACCAACTATCCACGCGGGCACCAGCGCCCGTGACCACACCTGATCGTCGATTTCTCCCCTCTTCCTGTCGGCGCGGGACTGCCACATTTATCGGTACCCCGTGCCGACCGTGGGGCATGGACGTGAAGTCGCGCCACCACCTCCGGGGTGACGAGATCGACGAGATCGTCGACCACATCGCGGACCGCCTCGGCGTCACCGTCGAGGGCGACGCCTGGGAGGACGTGGAGTTCGTCGACGACGACCGCCGGGTCGTGCTCGTCGATGGGGAGCCCGCGGTCGCCTTCTTCGACGTTCCCGAATCGCTCCGCGATTCGGGAGCCGATCAGAAATCTTCGATTTCTGAGCACGGTGAGCCGTTCCTGACCGTGCAGGGCGCCAACCGGTTCCCTCCTGAATCGCGTATCGTCACCGTCGACGCGGGTGCGGTGTCGTTCGTCTCCGACGGCGCGAACGTGATGCGCCCCGGCATCGTGGCAGCCGACGACGCCATCGACCCCGGCGACCTCGTCGTTATCGCCGAGGAGACCCACGGGAAGGTGCTGGCCGTCGGGCGGGCCGACGTGCCCGGCGACGAGATGGTCGGCGAGTCAGGGAAGGTGGTCGACTCGCTCCACCACGTCGGCGACGACCTGTTCGAGTTCTCTGTCTGACGACGACGGAGTCCTGTTGAACGCCCCCTCTCGCTCTCTCTGTGACGACTTCGTACACAGTGACGACCACGACGGAGTCCTGTAGAAAGCCCCTGCACGCTCGACTCGGGGGGCTCGCTGCGGTCTTCGGGGTCGCTACACTCCCCCTGCGGTCCTTGCGTCGCCCGCCGTCGTCGAGCGCGCGGCCCCTTTCAGTCCCGCCCTGTTGCCTGTCGCACCGAGCGACGCACGTGGTGGTTCCGGGCTAGCAGGGTGTCCCCACACCTCCCCG